>Ga0318567_10000306_pt1 | contig 21459 bp, 12 predicted proteins | sample GRESIP088b5f20_FD_203691 | JGI IMG/M metagenome (GOLD analysis project Ga0318567, IMG submission 203691) | Tropical soil microbial communities from Luquillo Experimental Forest, Puerto Rico - GRE.SIPMG.088b5f20 | ecosystem: Environmental > Terrestrial > Soil > Tropical forest > Bulk soil...
CGCTTCCTACCATCTTCTCGACGTGCCGTTCACCAAACTCGGCGCGAGAATCGAGGCCCGCCGACGGGCGGAAGGTGTTTATCCGCCCAACGAAATTTACATCCCGTCGCCGGAAGATTCTCAGGCCTGCTTCCAGCAATACACGGATGATGTCGCGCGCCGACAAGCACTCGGCCAGCTCAAACCCGGCGAAGATGTTCATAATGACAATGGCCGCGTGCAGGTGTCCGGCCAGGTTGCGGTGATGGAAATCAACGGCCTGCTGTGCAAGGTCATTTTCGATCACAATCCGACCAACGAGTTTTACGTCGAGGAAAGTTTCCCGCTCGACTGGATGTATCCGTATGAAACGCCGGCAGGCATCATCATGAAAATCAACCGCAACACGGTGCCCTCGTATGACACCAACATCTTCAGAAAAGACCACGAATTCTGGACGCAGTATTCCGATCGTTTGATTGGCAACTGGATCAACTACGACACCAGCGTCAAGGAAATCGCCGACTTCGCGCAGAAGGTTTATCTCGGCAATAATTACGCCGGCTACAAGGGCGACCGCAAATTTGTCCGCGACGACGACGCCCAGAAGGCGTTTTCCAAGCTCCGCAGTTCCATCGCCGGTATGTATGCTTGGCGGCTGGGTCGGGATTGTCCGCCCGAATTTGCTCCGAAAAACAACGCCGATTTACAGGCGCTGGTGCGGGAAACCGATTTTGCCTTCAAGCAGGCGTTCGCGTTTTGTCCTTACAGCCCCGAGGCAGTTTTCCGTTATGTCAATTTTCTGCTCCAGTTCAACCGGCTGGACGACGCGCTAATCGTGGCCCAAACCTGCCTGAAACTGGACCCGTTCAATGACCAGGTCAAAAACCTGATCCGCCAGTTGCAGGAATTCAAAGCGCAGTCGGCCACGCGCGGTCAGTTCCAGGAGCAATTGCAGAAATTCCAGACCGAGGCGGCCACGCATCCGACCAACTTCCAGAACGTCCTCGCCTTGGGCAGCCTTTATGCTCAAATGCAAGACACCAACCGCGCCTTCGCGCTTTACAACCAGGCCATGGGTTATTTTGACCAGGAATTGGCCAACCCGAATCTTCAGACGGAAAATGTTCTGGCTATGGCGCAAATTTGTGCCGCGCTGGGCAACGTGGGTAAGCTGGAAGTTGTCCTGAAAAAACTGGTCGCCCTGAATCCCGCACAACCCGAGGCGCATTACGATCTCGCCGCGCTCGAAGCCATCACCGGCAAGAATGACGACGCCCTGAAGGAACTTGGCCTCGCGATGGATTTGAGTTCCAAGCGGCTCGCGACCAATCCCGCCGCACACAATTTGATTATCGAAGCCCGCAGCGATCCGCGCCTTAATTCCCTGCGCAACCTGCCGAAATTTCAAGCGATTGTTCCAACGAACTGACGGAATTTTTTCGGTCACGGCAAAATCAAGTTTCCGATTCAGCCGAAAATCCAGAAGAACGAGGAAACTACCGGAGAAAATTAGCTTGAGTGAGCCTCGCGGGCAGGTTTCACTGTGCGCGGTGGAGAGATGGCCGAGTGGCTGAAGGCGCTGGTTTGCTAAACCGGTATAGGACCAAAAGTTCTATCGGGGGTTCGAATCCCCCTCTCTCCGCCATTTTCATTTTTTCCAACGGCGGGACAAGTTCGGTCAAAGTTGCTCCCTCATGGTCATTTAGAACATTCTTAGCTTCACTTTTTGGTGTTCCATTTTGGACAAATTTGGCCGTCTTTAGACCCGAATTCTCACATTTTTGTGAAGCTATCAGTGAAGGCAGTAAAGGGGTGATTTTTTCCAGTTCACCAAATAATGGCAGGCTCATTACATCGGTGTAAGTTTTTGCCGTGAGCCGCATGTCACTATGCCGCATCAATTCCATTGCCACACGCGGCGAAACCCCCGCCCTTGCCAGCAGAGTGGCAAACGTGTGCCGCAACGCATGAAAATCCAAGTGCCGACCATGCTCGTCCACTTTCTTTATACCGCAAGCTGCCAAATCATTATGCAGCGTCACCGACTTGGGCACACCATAAGTGAAAACCTTGCCCGAAATATTTTTTTGTTTTGCACGAAATTCCTTGAGCGCATTGGCCAGCGGCAACATCAACGGCAACACGGCGGTTTTTTTATTCTTCGTCGTGGAGGCCCGCGCTAAAATGTAAGGTCGCTCTTCGTCTAAATGTAAATCGTCCCATGTCAGCTTGTTAATTTCTCCCCGCCGCAGACCGGTGTAAGCCGCCAACATATACGGCAGTGCGCGTTTTCCGCTGGTTTCAATCAATCTGGCCAATTCGGATTGCGTTAACGCCCGACGCAAATAACGCTCTTTGCCACGCGTTTCAGCCTTGGCCACACTCTTGAGCGGATTGCGTTCCAATCGCTCGTTCCGTTCCATCCAATTAAACAGTGCGTTGGCATGGCCGAGGTATTCATTCGCCGTCTTTGGGGAAAACATTTGACGCGCCCGCCATTTGATAAAACTGTCCGCCGAAATATCGCGAATTAAATTCCAATGACACTCCATGAACAACCGTTGCAAACGGCTTTTTGTATGTGAAACGTGATTCCGACAACGGCCACGCGCTGTAATGTCCGCTATGAAATCAGCCAGATGTTCGGAAAGCGGGCGGTGCGTGGCATCCCGCAATGCGCGCGGTTTGATCAAACCGAGTTTTTCCTCTTCCGCCTCTTTTACCATCTGCCGCAACTCCGCTTCCGCCACATGCCGTTTATCTGTGTGCAACGCCACATCAAATATTTGGGGATTATTACCAATGCGATAACGCCCGCGAAACACGCGGCTGCCCTTGGGTTTAAAAACGTAACGTAACATATCAAATAGAAGGTTCGACCACCTTTTGCAAATCGCTCCACCGGATCAACCGCAATCCCCGAATTTTCACTGATTCCAATTGGCCGGCATCAATCATCCGGCGGATCGTTTTATCTGACATCCGCAAATAATCGGCGACTTCCTTGATGCGCAGAAGCCGCTCGCCGTTGGGCATGGGGATGGAGGGATTCATTTCTTTTTCATCGCAATGTTTAAGAGATACATAACGGCAGCAATCACACCGGCGACAATCAATATTCCTTTCAATTCCTTTTGCGCCTGCTTTTCTTTGGCTGCAATTTGATATTGGCTCAAAAACGCCTGCTGATAATCGGTGGGTGCGGTGATGCCACTTTCCCACTTGCTCACGGTTATGGCGTGGACGCCCATAAGCTGGGCGAACTGAGCTTGATTAAGCTCTAGCGATTGTCGAAGTGATCTGATTTCTGGGCCTAACATAAATACTAAAGCGATTATATTAGTGAACGCTAAGTTTGTCAAGCGGTTTTTTTCAGCTTTTAAAAAGGGGCATGCTTAATTTCTCAAAAACTCATGAAATTCCGTGCGATTCCAGCCAAAATTCCGCGGAAATTTATGAATTTCCTATCTACAAAAGGTGATATTGGTAAACGAACAGATAAACCAGCAACCAATATTGAATTGAGCGAACAAAGCTGACATGAGGTCTGAGGCGGAAGGGAATTTTTGGAGTCGACTAGGGAAAGAGAGGCTTCGCAAATGAGACTAAACTAATCGTCTTGCTGATCAAGCGGGACGGCAAGGTCTGAATTAGCCTGACGGGGCCGGTGCCGGAAAAAACCAAAGACGCCGATTTACATTTGCGCACAGTCGTTACTCACGCAGATTGCATCATATCGCGCCGTGCGTGGATAAAGGAGATTGTGCGCCATCGCTGAATGTTATAAATGATCAATTGAAAACTAATGCTTCAATGTGTATAGAACGATGTTGGCTTCAGGATATCTATCCTGGAAAAGCTTAACGCCCTTGTGAGCAATTTCTTGAACAATCGGACAACTCGGGTCACCATACACCACAATAAACATTTGATTCACGTCATTATCAATCATGATAGCTGCGCTCATTCGATTTGGCCCGTTGACACTAATATCGATGAACCTTTTGGCAAGAGAGTCGATTTCCGGAAATACTTCTGTGTTCGTCATTCCTGTTTCGGAAGCAAACTTGTTAGCAAAAGAAAGAGCGTCTGCTCGACTGATAGACACAGATTTTGGCAACTGTCCACGGTAAGCGATTTGCTGCGCATTTTCTTTAACCGGCAACACACATCCAGTCAATGTTACCAGCAAGATCCAACAAATTCCAGTGCTATAGTATTTCGAAGACAATAATATATTATGGTTTCAATATCCTAAAGCACCGACCGCTGCAAAGGGCAAAAATCCTATCAGCGCATAGGCACTGCCAATAGGTCCTGGAGGTACTTCCCCGGCCGGAACTGGAGAAAAATTCATAACGTCCCAATGCCAACTTGCACCAGGCGTGTTACCCAAGTGGAGATCGTGCCATAAGTTATTTTGGTCTTGAGAATTTACCGCCATCGAAGGATCGTCCTTCCATTGTGTCGTACCCCAGCTTGGTCCTCCGTATGCGCCATAATCCGGAATCACAATATCTAGAGCAAATTGGGCAAGGAACTTCCCGCCAGTGACACTTCTTCCAGGCATCGTGACTTCCCCGAAACTTACCAGATCTGCAATGTCCATTATTGTCACGTATACTTTTCCCATCACTCCAAAAATACCGCCGACTAAATCGCGTGCTAGAATGTTCAACTCGTCGCCTAACCCACCAGCGAATTGTTCACCGCCAAGGGAGAGTGTTCCAGACAGGCCAAACGTGGCAAGTCCAAGAGTTGTATTAATTGCACCAGCCACGACTTGCTGCGCTGCGCCAACCATTCCGCCAACGAGAGGAATTTTATTGCCGACACTTAAAACTGACATTCCCAAACTCGCATACCCTAAATCTGTTGACACACCGTTTGCTCCTGCCAAACTCGCTGAAGCTGATCCAATGGCAAGTGCTGAACCCGCTATTGCGCAAATTGCTTGGGCATTGTTTGTTCCCAACATGCCAACTCCTTGAGAAATCCCATAACCAGCTAGTCCTATCGAAAGAACCGCTCCTGTAATCATTCCCGCTTTCGCTCCAGCGTAATAAGCCACAGTCGTTGACGCGACGGCAACACCCAGTGTGATAGCAGCCCCTATAGGCCCACCAAGGCATAATCCAATGCCAACTGACTCCCATGTTGATGGTTTACCTAACATATTAAACACGTTGCCCAACCCGCCAAACAATTTTCCAAACAGAGAATGGTGCCCACTGGGATCCGTTAAGTTCAACGAATTATTGTCGCAATAACTATAGCGATTTAATGTTTGTGGTGCGTCGGGAGATGGCACAATTGAATCAGGTTGAATAAACCTTCCACTCTGCGGATCGTAATATCGTGCGTGATAATAATAAAGCCCTGTCTCATCGTCAGCAATTTGTCCGGTGTAACGGTTTGAAGCCTGATATGCCGAGGTATTATTTTGATATGAACTTTGTCCAAAAGTTGCGTACTCGTAATGTTGAACCATTTGGCCTGAGCGGTCAGTCAGCACATTGGATGATCCCAAATTGTCGTTATGATAATAATAAAAAACAGGATTATAAGCTGGCGCGGCAAACACTTCGGGCGTTGAGGCCAAAAGGAACGCGGACATTGAAATTAGCGTCACCAATTGCTTCCAATGCAAAGAGTTTCCGTATACCTTCCTTACCTCGTAATGTTTTATGCGGACTTTGCGTCCAGCCACCATGCAAACGCCAAGCGCTGCCACCCATGTTCCGCCTAGCATCGTCCATTGGCCGCGACCATTTTGAAACGGCCAATTGAAAATAGATCCGGCCTTGGTCGAAGCGATATACCAAATTTTCTCACCAACAACCTTTGACCATAGGCCGCCACACAATGGCTCAAATGTAGCTATCCGTTTGCCGCCGGCGAACACGTGGCAGAGCGCTTTGCCATTGTTGATTTCATAGATGCCACCAATCCACACGGAATAACCATTGGTTCCACAACGCCACAGACGCTCACCAGCGTCATTGTAGCCATACCGAACAGTTCCATTGGTGGTGGAGACAGAGGTTAATTGATTCTGCTCATCGTACGCCAGTGTTTGGTTGCCCCTCATTATCATGTTCCCGCAGGTGTCATAGCTGTAGCTCAGGCCATTGGCGCTCGTCACCGCGTGCGGTTGCGCGCCGTATTGATAAAGTCCGCCACCAAAATCCTGATTGGTCAGCATATTTCCGATGGAATTATAACCATACGTCTTGGTTCCGCGCGCCGTGGAATTGACCGACGTGACCCGGTGTAAATCGTCGTAGCTAATACTGCTGATGCTTGCCGAAGCACTGCCGGCGTAAACATTGTCGCTGATACTCTTGAGGTCGGACACCGTATCGTAGGTGTACGTCAAGTCCTGCAAATTATTTGTGCCATTGCCTACCCATACCCTTTGCAACCGCTTGGAATTGGCAAAATAAATATTCGTCGTCACCACGCCGGCACCGTCGGTGTAACCAGTCAATTGCCCCAGTGGATTAAAACTCTGCGGCGTGTAAAAGATTTCCTGCGTGCCGGTACCCGCCAAGCTTTTGACCTGCGCCAGATTTCCCGCCGTGTCGTAGGTATATTTGATAGTGGCTGCGTTGCCTGGATAGGTCAGAGTTTGCACCCGATCAGCGTCGTCATACGTGGTCTGCGTGACGTATTCCATTGCGTTGACAGACAAGAAGCGTGCGGTCTTGATGACGCGCCCACGCACATCATAACTGCTGCGCTGATAGCCTTGCAAATCGGTCACCTTGTAAAGCTGACCTGGGAATACTTTGTAATTGGGATCGTCACTGGTGTCGTAGGTGTAGGTTACGGTGCCCACCAGTGCGTTGGCCATGTTGAAAATCTGCTTGGAAGTCAACCTGCCAACTGAATCGGCATAAAAAAATCTGACGGTGTTGGTGCGGGCATCGGTCTGCTGCGTCGCGCGCCCTGCGTTGTCATAAGCGTAAGTCCACGTGCCCGTATCTGGGTCGGTCGTCGCCGTCTTCCGCCCCAGACTGTCATAGGTCATTGCAGTCTGATTACTGGCGTTGTCTGTGACCTTGGTAAGGTCACTCAGTAGATCATAGTTGTAATAGGTGTTGTAATTTCCTCCCGAGGTCACTTCCGTAACCTGAATCGTGCGGCCGTAAGCGTCGCGATAGGATTTTTTTACCTTACCTTCGGAATCGGTAACGACGTTTGCCCAAGGATTGCTGCTATCAACATAGGCGATGGTCACCGTTCCCACGGGCGAGCCAGTATCACCGCCAGTAGCATTGGTGCTGGCCAATATGCCTGTGGCAAAAGTGCCTTGCACTGCCTGGATTACCTGATAGCTTCGACCAATTGCGTCATACATGGTCAAAGTGCCAAGATAATTACCGTTTATCTTTGTAAAACCACTACCTGAGTCAAAGAACGGTATTGTTTTGAAATAGACATTGCCACACAAGTCATAGGAAACATTTGCCACACGGAATTGGCCCGAGGTCTCGGATTCGGCCCGAATTTGAAGTGTCCGGCTTATGCCATCGAGATAAGTGTAGGTCTCAAATCCGTTGACTGTATCGACCGCATCATTGACCTGTTTGTGAACGTAATTGGAGGAAATACCGCCGGAAATTCCGCCAAGCGCATAGCTTGTCTTTGTTTTCCATAACACCGGCGAGCCGTAGGCATTTGTCGAAATATAAGAGGCCGTGGGGCGGAAAAACACATCAAAACTATTTGAAGCCACGAGTCCCTTGGCATCTATCGCTAGTAATGTTGTCCCTGATTTAACATCATACGCGAACTGGTTGGTAAACGTTCCGGTAATTTGTGTTATCGGATATTGTCGATACGTTGAATCGTAAATCGTCGTGGTGGTTATGCCGGCGGCATCCGTGGCCTGATTCGGATTGCCGTACTGGTCATAAGAAGTAGCAGTTGTTGTGATGAAGTTGCCAGCCGTATCCAGCCAGACTTTGTTGCCCGTCAGGTTGCCACGCGAGTCATAGGTCATCAGCGTTTCTCGCAAACGATTTGCACCGGCGCTGTCAGAAGTAATTTTGACATCCGCCGGTCTGCTAAAATTGGTGTAGGTAATCCATGTGTATACCGAATCGTTGCCAATGTCCGTAAATGATTGTCCATTGAAAACTATGTTGGAAACTTCACCCAAGTCAGATTCAGCAATCAGATTTTCAGCGTTGGTATCGTAAACAAATTGCTTTGCCGTCGCACGATAAGAGGCCAAGCCCTCATAAGTCATCACGATGGACTGGGAAACGTAGGGAAAATACCAGCCATTGGTGTTGAGATTACACTCCTGTACCTTGCTCAACACAATCTGAAACAACAGACCGTTAGTGCCCCACACTTCCGCACGATACGGCATTCCTTGTTTGGAAAACGAACCTTGATCCTGATACTCGCCGTCCGCCGAGTCATCAAATCCGCCACTTTGGTGGAAATATGTGACCGTTTTACCTCCATACTGATCGGTGACGGCGACGCGGTTAAAACCACAAAATTCGCGCGAAACTGAGTCAAACCTGCCATGTGTGTAGGCATAAGCATTAGTCGTCGTATTGCCCATGCCGTCATTGACAGCGATAGTGGAAACCGTATAGATCGGGAACGGAAGCAGGCTTTGCGCTCCTTCTGCCCAGGGATCATTAGTCCAAATGCGGTCGGTATTGTCGTATCGGGTGGAAGGCGTGTAAGTGATTTGAACGCTTCCGCCGATTCCATTGCTGATACCGCACATCAAATCCGGAAATGGACCCAGATTCAGTTGAACCCATAAATTGGTATAGGGCGCATTTTCTTCTGTGATCACCCGGTCAGGCAGTCCATCCCCATTGATGTCCATCATGGTCACCAACGCCTGGCTACCACTTGAGAAACTTGGGCTGTTCCACCACTGATAACTTGAGCCGGCTTCGGAGTCGACACCTGTCCATTCAACCAAATTTGGTGAAAACCCTGAACCAGTGTTCAACTGCACCCAAAATTGGGTATAAGGAGCCGAGTATTCCGTCATGACCCGGTCTGGCAGTCCGTCACCATTCATATCAATCAGTTGGACCAACTGCCAGGTACCGTACGTTCCATTCTCAGCGAGACTGCTAACGCACCAATTCTGTACCATGGGGAGGTATCCTGGTAATTCATAATTGTTTGTCCCCCAGGTATCTCCAAGCAACGCCGAGTTGGCTGTCTCCATTTGCATGCCATCGTTGAAGTTGACTGTGTATTGGTAATAATTATTGGGCGGGAGGGCGACGACGTCAGGCAGGCCGTCGCCATTGAGGTCTATTTGCTGCCATTCGGCAAAAGTATAGGGCGTAGAAGCTGAGTATTCCGTATTGGCAAGGCCTGGGAATGAAACTGCGGGACTAAATCCATTGCCTGTATTGAATTGAACCGTATTGCCAATCTCCCTGTCTACAAGCCCGTCACCATTCAAGTCGATCATCTCATCCGTTGCCGTTGCAATGGTCACCTGCGGATTGAGCGTATAATACCAAAGGTCATACTCACTGTGAACATAGTTTTCTGAGCTGGAAAGAAGTCCCCAATTGGTTTCGGTCATAAACCCGTTGGTGTTGCCTCCATTAATCTGCACCCACCAGTTGGTTGACACGGAAAGATTATTCATCACCCGGTCGGCCTTGCCATCGCCATTGATGTCAAACAGGTCGCAAGCGGTATTATTGTTGTAGGCGTAAACGCCGCCACCCTCGCCCACCTCTGCGTTACCAGTAACCGCAACACTACCCCAAGTTGTATTATTTTGGCCCTGGTTGTTTAATCCACCCCAAATGTAGTTGCCCACAAAACCGCTCCCGGTATTCCGTTGGACGATGAATGTATTGTAAGGATAATTCGTGCTGCGCAGCACGCGGTCAGGGAGACCGTCTCCATCCATATCGACCATTTTCACGTATGTGCCCCCATTTCCGTCCGTTGCGCCAATGGAGTTCCAGTCCTGAGTTGTTATTGCCTCGCTGTAGATCGGCCACCGCTGTTTCGGGCCAAAGGCGAATTGTTGCACCTGATAGGTAAAACTGACAGGTGGCAATGAACTGCTGTCGTCTGTTCCATAGGTCTGAACCGAAGCCAGCAACGAGCGCATGGTGGACGGTGAACTGATATAATTCAGCGCGTAGCGACGCACCTTCTGTCCGTTGGCCTGGACAATAATCTGCCGCAGTAATTCGCGGCTTTCCATTCGGCACCCGCTGATGAAGCTGAGCGTCTGGTCCGCCCTGTTTGTATACAAAAAGGTGATTGTATCGGTTGCAGATATCGCCGGCGAATTGATATTGCCATTATAGCTGACCTGCCACGGGCAAAGCTGATAAGTGGTATTGGCACCACTACCGAAAGCCATGTTGGTATAGGTGATATAGGTGGCATTACCGTTGAAGTCCACGACCCGATCGAGTTGCCAACGAAATGTGTTAGTACCGTAAAGACCGCTAAGATTTGGATTATCGACCCGGTTAGATGTCCCTTCACCGAAGTAATATTGCGCGCCACTCTTGTCCACGACAGTCCAATAGGCATTGCTAACTTGATTGTAGTATAAAAATTTTAAAAACGTTGTGTCCACGCGCAAGCGATACTCCGCCGGTGACTGGCCATTGGGGCTCACCCGAACCAGATCTCCTTCCGTCCCACAAAAATCGACCGTGAAGGACTTGCTATCATCGTATTGCGTCGGCGAGCCGCTGGCTGGCCGGAGCACAGGAACTCCATAGCGAGTCTGGCGCTCAATCTTGCCTATTTCAAATTTCCAGCCCACGCCGCAGATGCCGTTGCCCACCGAGGAATTGTAAGTGAGACCAAGATTGGGCTGGCTGTTTTGGCGAGCTGGTGGGACAACAATCGGTACCGAATATGTAAATCGCCCGGTGAAAAGATCTGGCTGAAAATTCAGTTGGCCCGATCCCAGTGCCCCACCGTCGGCCGATGTTGGCAATGAAGTTGAAGGTGGTCCACCAGTATATTGGGAACGGGCAACCGGACCGAATACTGCCAGGGTGAGGCCATAAATGACAACCGCCAAACATCGTTTGAATGTAATTATTTTCATATATTCCTTCATGATTTTTTGAAGACAAGCAGTATCAACCGGTGATCATTGGGTGCACAGGTTGGTGACGGTGACGGATACAGCAGAACTTACGACATTTGAGCCAGCCGCATCGCTGGCAGTTGCCGTCAGCGAGTAGGATGCCGCCGCCACCACCGGCCAAGTGTATTGATATGGAGCATTGGTGATGGCAACGATTTGAGTCGAACTCCTCAAAAAGCTTACGTTCGTTACCACACTTCGCCAGTCCAACACCGTTGCTTGCAGGGGAATGTTGGCTGGTTCTTTGTAATATGTATTGTTTGCTGGGGCTATCAGGGTAATGGTAAAAGGCTGCCCGTTGCCGTTGACGTCCTCCAAATAGTCCGGCGTGCCATTGCCATTGGAATCTAGGGGATTGCCGTGGGTGTCGGTAGCAACATAGTGATAGCCGATGTCCACAATTGAATTGGTTTCTGGCACCTGATTGGTCAACGTCGTAAAGTGATACAACCCCAACAGGTCTGCCGTCGGACTGCCCTTATCAATCAGAGGAGAATTTGTGGGAAGGTAGAAATTCCCGAACCAACTGCTCTGCCAATTGTAACCACCGATTTTTAGATCATGCGGCCCGATGTTCTCCAGCCAGCTTGTCGGAACAGGTGTATAAGGATAGGGATAACTCAATCCGCTTAGATTATTTGTGTTGTATGCGTTGTAATCGAAAGCAGTGTAGTTGGTGTTTCCGTTCAAATTGTCCGTCGTTGAAAATCCCGTCCCATCGAAAGCCGTGTTCTTGATCGTCCATACCGTCGTCGGCTGGCCACTGTAACGGTTCATCGAGATAAACCCATCGTAAAAGGAACAGTTGAGGTAAGTGAAATTCTGCGCCACCGGCTGCTGGTAGGCGTAATAATACGTCCCCAACCGGAAAAAGAGGCAGTTGGTAAAAGTGAGCGAATACATTCTGTAAGCGGCCACGGCACCAGTGTAAAATTCACAGTCCGAGAAATTTCCCTGCCCAGACGCCAAATTATCGCGGAAATCCCCTGTCGTAGTGTCTGTCGACCATTTGGCGAACTGTGCATTCATTTGCGGTCCGTTCCCTGAACCGCTGCCGTTGAACCTCACATTACACATGCCGTTAAAACGCCAAGCGCTGCCGCCTTCCTGCACCATGATGGCTGTCACCATCCAGCAAGGCGCCGAAGCCGTCCCCGTGCATGTCAGATTCGCGCCGTTATCCAGCGAAATTCCATAGTTGGGAGCATGAAAGAATCCAACAGCTGTGCCTGCTGTAAAAGTTAAATTTGTATAAAGATCGCACTGCCCAAAGGCGTAATCCAACGGGTCGTAATGATAGCCCAAATCCACGCCGCTGTTCGTATCCCGCGCCGCTTGCGGTGAAAAACTTATATTCGAATTAAATGTGGTGTTGGAATAGACAGTTGGCGGATACGTTGTCTTTTGCCGCAGCGCACTGAGCAAGGCTGGACTGATGTTCGTTGTGCCTGCGTTTCGATAAGGACTGCCATTCGTCAAATAATAGCTTCCGCAGCCAACGGCTTGATAAACCGGGGTTGTAGGCGATGAAATTATTGCAATTGAATTTGTTTGAATCGTATTACCACCCCAGTCCTCTAGCCACGTGGAGCGGGTAATAATGCAATTGGTCAAGGCAATCCTGGCACCAGAGGCAACTATAAACGAGCTTGAGTTATCAACGGTTACATTCTCACAGATCACTTCGTTCCCAGCATAGATGGCTGTGTCGGCACCCTGCCATTGGGTGATAAGGACATTGTGTAATCCAAGGTGCTGTAGCGCACCAGGGCTTATTTGATCCACCTGATTGAACTGGCAATTCCAATAATCCAGCGATGTTCCGAAACTATCAACATTCATACCGGTCCCCAAATATGAGAAATAAACGTCATGAACCGTTGTCGTCGGGATTCCAATATTGATTTCGGAGCCGTCAGACCCAGCGCTGGGATTTCCATTTGATCCAGGAATGGTGTCGCCAACGGCATTGTTGTTGAAGGATGTAAAAATACCTGGCCGGTATGGGGATGTTGCACAAATTAACGACCCCGAACCGTCAAAAAAGATCGAACCATTGTTCAACTTGACGACCGTTCCACCTTCAATCGTGGTGGTGCCATAAAGATATGCGGACGCTGAAATATAATAGGTCGTATCTCCTTGAAATGTGTAATTGGTCACCCCATAACCAACCGTCTGATAATCTAAAACAAATCCTTTGGTGGGCACATCGCCTTTGGCCAGCCTAATGCTTTTTGATGGTGCATTACTGTGGAGCCTTTGCGGTGGCAGCCTGAATTCATGTGAAGCCAGCTTTTGATGATTTGTCGTATCCGTCTTGGCCAGCGGTAACGCTGCCAAACCTTCAACAATCGCGTTCACTGGGACTTGTTCAATCAAAATATAGCGACCCTGGGCCTGCACCCATGATTTGCTCACTTGAACACGTGGTGAGGCTGCATTTTGTCCCAACAAAAATGCCCTGCCCGGAACCATTTGCATCGTCCCGAAGTTCAACGATTGGTCTGTCAAGGCCAAGCCCGCCTGCGGCATCAAGGCGCGCGTTTTAACGGAAGGTTGCGGTGGATTGAAAAACTCCGTCATTACTTGCAATCGGGCGGTGTCGGCATTCAGCCCGTAAGATTCGGGTGTCGGCGGTTGTTGATGTATTATTACGTCTTGTTCAAAACCAGCCTTGGTATAGGTATAACGCAAGTCGGCGCTGATGCCTGTGAATGCGTTGGGATAAACGACCTGATTGTCTCCCACCACCACGCCAGCGGAGTTGGTCAGTTCGGCAATCGTCACGGTGTTAGTCCCGTCAAAGTAGGTCAGAGCCAACGGCTGGCTGTAGATCTGTTTTCCATTAGGTGTTACCAGTTCGATCTCACCGTTGTAGATGTCACCAGGAAAATAGGCTTGATGCTGGCCGTTGGTCGCTGCCGCCGTGCCATTCGGCAGAATTACGATATGTTCTGAAGATTGGACCCATTGCCCATTCACCAAATGGTTCAAGCCGCTGGCCAACTCGGTATAACGATGCTCTTTGGCGACTGTTTGTCCCGAAGGTGAGACTTCGTAGGTCGTTTGTTCCCAGACGCGGGAATTACCATCTGCCGCCACGATTGCGTAAGCAGAGGGCGATGGCAGAGTTGAGCCTTGGACGGCTTGCGCACCAGAGGCCGTGACGGTGGCCGTCGTTTGAGCGAACAGGTTGGCCAGACTTGACAAGAACAAACCAACAATAGTAGAGGTTGTTTTCATAGGCAAAAGTGAAAACCAAATTGAAGGATATGGGAGGGATAACCCGCCGCCGGATGAAAAGTCCCCTGAAGACAAATCACTGGAGTCAGCCTTGGAGGACGCACTGGCTTTGTGGCAACATCCCACAATTGCACTGAACTATTCATGGATTTGACTCCAAAATCTTCCTCAAATGCGTCCTACTACGGGAAGATGGCGTGCTTTATACAAAGAATTGTCCTAAGTTGTCAATAGAATAAACAGTTTGTGACAAAAAAGTTACTTGAACGCAAAATTGTGTGTAAAAACGATGGTTTTGTCTTCTCCAAAGGAATTTTTTTGATTGCGACTCCCAAATGATTTGCCGTGAATTTAATTTGAATAATCAGGTTACAACTTAAAAAATAAGTTTTCTCAATAGTCAGACCGAATTATCTCACTTGAAAATGGTAATAAGAGGGACGACATTACCCTATGACCCTGACTAGGCGCGATCTCGTCGAACGCATTAGCTATGAAACGGGTTTGGAAAAGAAGCAGCTTTATGATGTGCTGCAAAGAATTCTGAAATACATCACCGGAGCGCTGGCCAAGGGTGATAGGGTAGAGCTTCGCCAGTTCGGTGTCTTTGAAATTAGGTTCCATAAACCGCGAATCGGCCGTAATCCAAAAAAACCAACGAAGAATGTGGTCATTCCTGCTCGTTCCATCGTCAAATTCAGGTCGGGGAAGGAAATGACCGCTCAAGTCCTGAAATTGCCGGCGAAAAGTAAATAACGAGTGTTTTGAATCGTATAATGCAGCACTTCGCCGATTATTTATAAGTTAGGAAACTCAGACTAGTATGCCGGCTTTATTGAGCACTTCGTTAATTTTGCCATGTAATGATTCCATCCGGCGCAAATTGCAACCAAGACGCGAAACGTCCATTTATGGCCAATGCCTTATATGCCGCTGTCTTGCCATATCCAAGAGCAATCAATGCGGCTACGGCGGATTTCCGCGTAAGTCCGCGACCGCCAGCGAAAATTTGTTCCATATCCTGACGGGAAATGAATTTTTTCTCTGCCGGAATCAAAATGTAATTTGCTGGAACAGGCGCAGGCACGGACGGTGCGCTTGCATTTCCCCCGGAATTTACGGGCGCAATTTCCGGTTTCTTTTTGCCCCCACTAAATATTGCCCAAGCAAGAAAGACGACACCGCCAATTAGCAAAATGGGCGGCGCGGCGGCTATAATTGCTGGGACTATAGTAACCATGGGGATAGTTTGTTTTGCATTCATAATTTTTATTAGGTTTGAGTTTTATGTGAATTGAGAAATGATTTTTTTACTTTGTCGTTGAATTTAACGAAGCGTGGATCAGTGCGAGAAATGCCTGCCGCACTTTCGCTGGCAGTTTTGGCCACGATCGGAATAGTTCAGCCAATTCAGGACAAGGATTGACGGGATTTTGTGAAGCTACCAGTGAAGCCGAGGCCGGTAGCTTTAATAATTCCCCTTGTGAATCGGCCTTTTGGAGAGCTGAGGGCGATGGTTCGAATCCCCCCCTCTCCGCCAGTCTGATTTTGACCAATAAAATCAACTGATTTATGCGTTTTCTTTGATCTAGCCTTACTTGATTCAGAATGACTTTCGGAATAGAAACGCCAATGACGCCGACCTTTTGCACTTTTAAAAAATATTTCTGTCGAGCCAACCGGTCTGTCGCACACATTCACTGGTTCTACTCGCTGCCTTTATTGGCCTGCTACTTTTCTACTGATTGATTTCTTTTATTTAGGGGTCCAGATCGTCCGCAATTCATCACCTTGGCTCGATAAAATTCAAGTCCTTTTGGAAATTAATTAAGCTCGTCCATCCGCTTTCTCACCCGTTTGGAATCTTTCGCGCAACCGTCGCCGGTGTCATTGGCGATCAAACCCTTTCGTCCATCCGTCCACCACACTTAGAACGATCGGACGGACGAACACGCCGGAGTTCGCTTTCACGGTTGACATCACGAGCTCTGCATGGCTCAGTTCTTCGTCGTTGGCGGCAGAAACAAGTGCTATCCACTGCCCGTCGGATAATTTCGCTTAACAATTGAAAAGTAGCCATGCACTACATTTGGGGCAAACAAAGTGCCAGCAAGGCTAGGGCCACGATTCTGTGGCGCTACTACTCAGTTACCAATCTCCTTAAGGTTCTGAGAGGCGGCAATCTTTACTTTGCATCTGCCAAGGAGTTCGAAGACCAATACGAAGGTTCCATGCGAGTAGTCCCATCCGACTTGGCAGGATTTCCCGCAGGTGGCACTGCAGAGGACCTTAATTCGTTTTTCGGAAACGCACGACATAACTATAAGGTCAGCTGCTGGCACATGGCCAAGAACGAGAACGCGCTTATGTGGCAAGCGTACGCAGGCTCTGGAAAAGGAGCGGCGCTTTGTACGACCCTTGATAGATTGCTCTACGCAATCAAACCGTACCGACTCGGCCAAGGCCCACTAAATGATGTGTTTTGGTGTGGCCAAGTTCAGTATCTCGACCTCACGAAGGGCAAAGTGCCGCCGAATTGTGCGCCGCCGGTAGGAGTTGTGAAGCGGTTCTTCTACAAACACAACGCCTTTGAAGCGGAGAACGAGTTTAGGCTTCTTGCGGACCTTCACTACTACGCGAAGGCTTTGGGAGATCCAGCTCCACCTGAGAAGGGTATTCTTGTGAACGTAGATCTGTTTAAACTAGTTGATGCCCTGCTTATTGGGCCAGATATATCTCCAGAGGACACCCTAGAGTTAAAGAAGGCTGCAGCCTCGGCTGGATTGTCTGATCGTCTACGGGAGTCCAGTCTTCACCAGCGGCCAAGGTTTCTGTAGACTTAACGTGAGTCTGCTGCCTAACCAGTGGATGCAGACAATCCGGCGAGGACGCTCCAGTTGATAATTTACATCCTTTGCCGCCGGGTTTCAAATGCTTGTCGTTACCGTGCCGTCCGCCTTGTGAATTATCTAATTTTTAGTCGGTCGTTTATTGAATGTTTATCTCGGAATTTCTGAGAATAGGGGGTGATAAATTCGGTTTATTTATTTATAAAATTAACTCTTGCAATGCCTTTTATCGTTTGATAGGGTGTTGAAGGTATTTGACGTTCAAATCCATTTGGATGTTTGTGCCTCTTGGTTTTTAAGGGGAGTAGTGATTAAAAAACTATAAATCGCAATAAAACCATGAAAACTAACTTCTGTATTCTTGCAAGCATTTCATTACTGATGGCTCTGTTGGTCTCTGGCTGTGTTACCGATGCGCCGAAAACTTTGGGGGAAGACAAGTCTGGTTATACTTATGTTCCAATTGACCCATTCACCGTGGCGATTGACCCGAAGTCATTGCCGTTGGCAACCTCAAATATTTTGGCGTCTTTACCAGATAATGCAGTAAGGTTTTCCGAAGAGGAATTTGATTCTTCCAATAATGTAAGCTATGGAACATCGGGGCTTTCAGTTGCCGGAGGCCTATACAAAATAACAATAGATTACATTAATTCGGACACGGCAAATATTCGACTGCAAATCTTAAAAAGTGTGTTCATTCGGGTGCCTGAGACAAACAACCAAGTAGTTTATAAAAGATATTTGGTTCCAATGTCAGAGCCAAATCCTCCGGGTTATGTGCCAAATTCAGAGTGGTATATTGTGAACAGAGTGTCCTCGGCAGGAAAAGTAGTTACATCAAGTTCAAGCACGTCAATCAATTACCCCGCTTACATAAATGGTGCGGAAACGGCAGACACTTCCTTAAGTGGTGCTATCTATAATATTCCAGTTTATATTGGCATTGGGTTAAGAATAACCGTTGACATTGTTACGACGCAATCTGGCTTGAACATTTCAGGACTTGGAGCGATTGGTGGTTATGCGGAGGAAAAGAGTTTAAGTGGCTCGCTTGTTGTTCAAACTCTGGGGATAAATGGAAAATCCGTTGCTGCCAATTTGCCAATTCAAAGTGACATTAATCAAACAACCGCTCAAAATGCTATTGCTTCAGTAGGTGCAATAAAGACAGTCATATATGAACCGGATACGGACATTGTTCCACGAGTAGTAGGTCTTTACCTTCCTTTTAAAGGGGGTAAGCCGCTTGTCAACGCAATTATCTCTGCGCTGGCGACCGAGCCGATTCCGTGGGTTCCGCTCACTACTTCAAACCAAGGTGCTATCGGGAATCTTTCAAATGATGGCGGCAAGGGCCAGCAGACGCCACCTAAAAGTTAGATAGTTCTGTGATTTAAAACTAAAAACTAATTACAATTTACAAATAAACTCCTATTTACCGTCGGAGCTATAATTCAGACTCAGCCGTGTAGCACCGCGGCATAGAATTCAGATAGAAGGGAGTCCTATACGACAGCTCATGATCGATCTGAGCCGAAAGCGAAGATGAATAACGGGGTGCAAAGTTCACCTCGTTCTTCGCCGTCGGTGAGTTTCCTGACAGGTGGCGACGCCCGTCAACCAAAGGGCGAAAAGTTTTCTAAGAATGCCGCAGGCAAAATTCGTTCCCTTTCAGTCCCCGTGCCATTTTCAAAAATGCGGAGCGGCTTCGTTGGTTCCACGTCGGTGCACTATCATTCCGATTCCGGCAATAGACATCCGGGCCTAAGCTCGAGTGTGAGGTCGCGCTCCAACCGCCATTGTGTAAATCACAAATGACTTTTCCAGAATTACATGGAGGTACGAATGGAGGACTAAGGTCGAACGCAAACCTTTCTAACGGCATTGCGCATCAATTTGCTTCAAGCGAAAATAAAACACAGCCAATCTGTGGTGAAATCATCATCTTTAATTATTGGAATGAATCGATCCTAGGATATGAATTGTTAAAACTTCTAAAATCCAGTGTGGAGTTGAGTAATTTTGAGTTCAAGTTGTTGCGCGAACCAGAACTAGAAATTAGGGCCGTTGGTCGGCGATTGATTGCAGAAAAACTTAAACTGGCGTTTGTAACCTTGCCTCCCAATGCGCTGGAAAGCCAATTGCCGCTTCTGACAGTACTATTGAAATATAGGAGTCGCGTCCCGCTGGTCGTCGTAACGGAGGGCATGGTGGTCTCAAGTCTCTGCGGACTGCTCGATTTGGGTGCCGTAGATTTTCTAAGCGCCCCATTGAAAGCTTGCGAGGTGATTCCGCGTTTGCTCCGACTACTTCAACACGCTTGGAACATCAGGCCGACACTGCAAAATCTAAAGCAGCACTTCGGTCTGCAGCAAATCATCGGCACAAGCCCAGTACTACAAAAAGAATGCGCCAAGATTCCGCAATTTGCCGGCTGTGACGCGACGGTTCTAATCTCGGGAGAAACCGGAACGGGCAAAGAAATTTGTGCACGTGCGATTCATTATTTAGGCCCGCGCAGCGGCGGGCCGTTCGTAGCTGCTAATTGCGGGGCAATGCCGGTTGAACTTATCGAGAACGAATTATTCGGCCATGAATCCGGCGCGTACACGAGCGCTAGGGCGGCGCAAACAGGATTGGTTGAGGAGGCAGATGGAGGGACACTGTTCTTGGACGAAGTGGACGCTTTGCCCCCGTCGGCGCAGGTCAAGCTGTTGCGGTTTCTGCAGGACAAGGAGTATCGTCCGCTGGGAGCGCGTAAGGTTCGGCGGGCCAATGTCCGAATAATTGCCGCAGCAAACGCGGTGTTCGAAGAAGCGATCCAGGCGGGCAAATTTCGCCGCGATCTTTATTATCGTTTGAATGTACTGCCTTTGAACCTGCCCCCGTTGCGTGAACGGCGTGAGGATATTCCACTGTTGGCACGACATTTCGTGGAGAAATACTCGACAGAATTTAAGCGCTGCCCAGGCGATCTTACACCCGATGCGGTCCAGACACTTTTCTGTTACGATTGGCCTGGAAATGTGCGTGAACTAGAAAACATTATTGAGCGCGCGGTACTGCTTTCCCAGGAGGCAACGATTCATGCGAAGGACTTGGCCTTGCATGATGCCCGACCCAGTGCTCAACCACAATCATTCCACACTCTCAAGGCGCAGGCAGTGGCGCGATTCGAACGCGGCTATCTCCAAATGGCACTCCGAATCCACAATGGAAATATCGCGCAAGCTGCTCGAACCGCGCAGAAAAACCGCCGTGCCTTCTGGGAACTTCTTCGCAAACATAACTTAACATCTGAAAGGCCGCGGAAGATATCGTGAATTGACTAGGTTCTTCGTGGGTTTCTCAAGTTCATTCTTTGTTGGTTCACCAGTGCTGGACTTTTATCAGCAGAGCACGGACAAAAGAGTCCACCCTATCAAGCTTTTGGTTTTCTGCGCTTTATGCGCATACGCTTCTATGCACATGGATAGAAGAATGATTTCTTGTGCTGCATAGACGCAGGCAGGGTTCTTAGTGAACCAGAATTCCCCTGCAAATGCGCAGTTCTTTGCCCTGGAAAAACATGACTTCACGATGGCACGTTCGGTGCTTAGAGATTTGTATTAAAAAAAACACATAGGATATAGTTCAGCAGGCGTGGCCGGACCAAATATTTTAGCGTCGGAAGTATTGACCTATCTCTGTGATCACCCTGACAGCCAGGACTCGTTGGAAGGTATCGCGCGTTGGTGGATATTAGAAAGAACAATTCAATGCCGGTTGTCGGAAGTTGAGCGAGCCCTTGCCTGGTTGGTTGTGAGAGGCCGGCTCTTACAGGAGCGGACGTTAGATGGCGTGGTTTATTACCGGGCAAATCCAAAATGCTTATCGGACGAAACTAAAATAAGGCAGGCTCTGGGCGGAGAGAGCAAACCAAATACGGCGAGGAAAGTGAATGATTTCGAACACAAATTTCAAACCAAAGAATTCAAATATGAAAGAAACTCCAAGCGAACTTGTTAGATTGAGACAGCGCAAATTGACCGAAGAGACGAAGAAACTTCAAAACGAGCAGACTCGGGTCAATGGCGAGCAAACTGACTTGGCCACTCTGCAACAGGCTGACAAGGACATTGAAAGTGTAGTCAAGGCCTACGAGAAGGCATATCCCGGGTTTAAAAGACGGTGGGAGATACTTAACGAATCCCCATTACCAGAAAAGGTTAAAAAAAAGCACCATGGCGCCGTTGATTATCAAAAGAA
>Ga0318567_10000308_pt1 | contig 21360 bp, 16 predicted proteins | sample GRESIP088b5f20_FD_203691 | JGI IMG/M metagenome (GOLD analysis project Ga0318567, IMG submission 203691) | Tropical soil microbial communities from Luquillo Experimental Forest, Puerto Rico - GRE.SIPMG.088b5f20 | ecosystem: Environmental > Terrestrial > Soil > Tropical forest > Bulk soil...
GGCGGAAGCGCGGCGTGAAGCCCGCTCCAGCCGCCGGCTTTGACGATGAGGTAGGGCGCGGCGATGAGGCCGATTACCGTGACCAGTGTGCCGATGGCCACGTCCATGTAGGCGACGGACGACATGCCTGCGAGTGCCGTGGTGACGATGACGAAGACCGCGATGATGTAGGTTCCGAGCTCGGGTGTGACTGTGTCTGGGAAGATGAGGTGCAGCACGTTGCCGCCGCCCTTGAACTGGTAGCTGGTGATGCCGACGTAAGCAAAGAGGATGGCGAAGGTGCCCAGGACGCGGGCGGTCTGGTTATAGCGCGCCTCAAGCAAATCCGGCAGTGTGAACTGGGCGAACTTCCGTGCGCGGGGGGCAATGAAGTAGATGAGCAGCAGTCCCAGCCAGCCGCCCGCGGGTTGCCAGAGTGCGGCGAAGCCGTTGCGGTAGGCGTTTTCTGCACCGGCGAAGAGCGAGCCAGCGCCGATCCACGAGGTGAGCAGCGTGAGCACCAGCACGAGTGCCGGCAACGAGCGGCCGGCTACAAGGTAGTCGGCTTTGGTTTTGACGCGGGTGGAACGATAAAGGGCCACGGCCAGCAGCACCGTCACAATCACCACCAGCACAACGACATATAGCTGCGACATCAGCGGGGCGCCTCGCAATCAATCGAAAAGGGGTTGATGGCAGTGTAACGGATGGCCCGGTTGTCCGGCATTGAACGACGCTCTGCGCGCGGCGTAAAAGGGCATTATGCCAAGGTCACCATGCGCGATAAATCCCGTGTTTTGCACAGCTCACGACAGAAAAGGGAGACGGAGATAGGGCTGCGTCCATTGACCTCGCAAGGGGCTGTTGCTAGACTGTGAATGCGGGGTGGAGCAGCCCGGTAGCTCGTTGGGCTCATAACCCAAAGGTCGTAGGTTCAAATCCTACCCCCGCAACCATTTAGCCTACCGGCCAACCCTAATTAACCCTATGAATAACGGGATTTCGAGCTTTCAACGCCCTTAGGGTGCCGGTCTTCGGCTGCGGTTCTCTCCAGATTACTCATTCCCCAGTGCCCTGCGAACCACGATCGAGTTGTGCTTGCGCTTGGATTCCATGAGCGCATCGCCATACTTCGCCGTGGTGGTGATATCGGCATGCCGCATGAGCTTCTGCTGCACTCCGATGGGTGCGCCGGCATCATCCAGCCACGACCGGTAGGTGTGGCGAAACGTGTGCCAGCCAACGTTGTCCAGCTTGTTTCGCTTTGCGAGGGCCCGCCGCTCTTCGTGCACCGCCGTGTCACCGTTCGGGTCCGTGCAGCGCTTTCCAATTGCGGCTCCACATTGCGGACACGCAACGAGACACCAGCCGGCAGGACGAAGGTAGTCCTGCTGTGCCGGAGAAGCGTGAAAGTGGCGGCCGGTGACTGGACTGGTGAACAAAAGCTCCGAGCCTTTCGAACGGCGCTTCCACTCAAGAAGCATGGTCCCAAAGTCCGGATCGAGAGGGAGCTCATCCTCTGAGTAGTCCGTTTTCACGCGCTGGACACGGCCGTGTACGACGGCGCGGTCCACCAGCATGCTCAGAGTATCGAAGTGGATGTTCTCCCAGGGAAGGGCCAGGATCTCCTCGACCCGAAGTCCCGTGCACTGCGCCACCAGGACCATGGTCCGGTAGGGCTCAGGCAGGAGACCCAGAATCAGGTAGAACTGCTCGACCGTAAGCACCACCGCCTTCTTGGTGCGCTTGGTCACTCCCTTCACCTCGACCAGTTCCATGGGATTGCGCCCGACTTCGAGTTCCTCCCACAGCATGGCCTTCTCGAAGATACGATGCATGAGCGCCTTGATATTGCCCTTGGTCTTGGGCGCCGCAGTCATGTTCTTCAGCCACTCTGAAACCGCGTAGGGTTTCACCTGGTCGATGGTGGTCTCTCCCCAGCGTGGACGGATCCTTTTCAGCATGCTCAGGTAGGCGAGAGCTGTTGTGTAGCTCAAGTCCTCCCTGCTCATGTTGACCTCGCCCGGGCGCAGCTGCGTAATTTCGCGCAGCCGCTCGCAATCGAACATAACGGAGACCTCTATTCATGTGACCATTTTGTTTATCCCGAGAATAAGCTGGGAAATATCATGGAGACCTCGATAGAGTCGATGCTAGGATCCCGGCAACAGAGGCAATTCGGTGCCGCGAAGCGCAACACTCTTCCTCGTTACTGTCTGGAATGTGAAGTGCGATTTGCTTGCAACGGCGAATGTCCGAAGCACAGGTTTTTAGAGACGCCTGATGGCGAGCGCGGTCTCAACTATCTATGTGCCGGGTATAAGCTCTTCTTCAACCATGTTCGTCCTTTTATGGAGTTTATGGCCAGTGAACTGAGATGTGGTGGTGCACCCGCGAACGTGATGAAGTGGTCGGTTGATAATTCAGGCGCAGCAACAGCTCACGGTACATTTAAACCATGTCTCTAGTACTACGGCTATAGATAGAGACCATGATCAGCCACAATGGAAGTGCCCTGAAGGTCGACCTTCGCCAACTCATCTATGGCGAGACAACTGCGTTGTTGGAAGCGCGAACTCCAGCGGTCGCATGACTGCATCGCCGACCTGTTTTGCTCGTTCCTAGGCACGGGAGCGCAGTTACGCCTATTTGCAGGGCCTGCTGATCCATTGCGAGCGAAAGAACGGCTGGCAGTTGCTGAGTGGATGGGTGAGATCTATCAACTGCGATCAGGCGACGGAGTGGTGGCAGACTCTGACTTCGGCCTGCGGTGAAGGTATGGTGGTAAAGCCTCTCGACTTTATCAGCGAGGGCCGACGCGGATAACCGACTCCGCACTACGAATGATCCACGAGGCCAATACGCCTTCCTGCGGTGAGTTGCCCGAAGGAGGGTGACGCGTGAATGTGTTTAACCGCTACTTAATCTGCTTTGGGGCGTCTTAATAAGAGCAGATGGTAGACTCGATCCATGCGAGGTAGGCTCTTTGGTCGGCGTTGGCGGCTGTGCGCATTCGGCACGGTTTTGTGCCTGCTTGCGGCTCTCTTCGCATTTGAAGCCAAACTGGCTGGGTACAGCAACCCAAGTAGCACGCCGTCTTCTCAGATCAGTGCTGCAAAGCTGTGGCCTGCCGACGCTTCAAAACTGATTGCCCAAGCCCTGTCCGCTCCATCGATCCTGCGCCACCTGCCGGCGGAACCCATTGTGCTGGCACTGTTCGTAGCTATGGTCCCGCTATCGTTTGGCGAACCAGTTTGCGAGGGGCATAAACTTCAGATTTCCTACAGGCACTCTCCGCACCTTTTCCAGCGCCCTCCCCCACAATCCTAAATTTTTCGAGCAATGGGCTCGCTGGCGGGTTTCGCTCGAAGCCGGCCCGCACCGGCATTGGACCGAAACGCCGGCCCGAGCCACCGCCGAGCCGTTTTCTAAGCGTGCGCGAATTGAAGGGCGGAGCGATTGGGTCACGAGGTGATCTCTTCGCAAGTCCCGTGCGCAATGCACCGCAAAACGACCGACAAAAGAGGCATCAGGAGTGGGTCACGCAATGCATACAAATCCTGCAAACAGCGCGTTTCGGGCGTTGAAAGCCCACGTCGTAATTTGCGCCACAGCTGTCGCGGCCATTCACCTTATTGCTTGCCACTCACACGAAGACGAGACCGGCAATGCGCGGGCTGAATCTATTCCCGCTGCCCGCGTGGCTGCCGCACAACGCGGAGCCATTAGTCATGTGCTGACGTTGGCGGGCCAATTCCAGCCGTACCAGGTGGTCGATGTCCATCCCAAGGTCAGCGGATACATGCGCAAAATCAACGTTGACATCGGCGATATCGTCAGGCAGGGTCAGACTCTTGCTGTGCTCGAAGTCCCTGAGCTCAAAGCCCAACTGCAGCAGACCGTTTATCAGGTTGACCAGAGCAAGGAGGAGATCACTCGCGCGCAGCACGAGATCAATCGCGCCATCGCGCAGCATCAGGCCTTGCACGACGAGTGCGTGCGCCTACAGCAGGCTGCACAAGGCCATCCGGGCCTCATCGCTCAGCAGGAGCTCGATAACGCGCAAGCTGCGGATCTTTCCGCTGAAGCTCAGGTGGACTCCGCGAAAGCAGCGATGGCTGCGGCCAAACAACATCTAGGAGCCGCTCAAGCCGACAAGCAGCGCGTACAGGCGCTGCATGATTACACAACGGTCGTCGCTCCAATCGGCGGAGTGGTCGTCTGGCGCTACGCCGATACTGGCGCGCTCATCCAGGGAGGCACCAACTCGAACAGCCAGGACCTGCCAATTATCCGGCTCTCGCAAAGTGCTCTGTTACGTTTGCGCCTGCCTGTGCCGGAGAACGACGTTCAGTATGTGCATGACGGTGACCTGGTAATGGTGCGCGTTGATGCCTTGAATCGCTCGCTGACAGGCAAGGTCGCCCGTTTCACGCGTGACGTCAACTTCGAGACCCGAACGATGGAGACCGAGGTCGATGTCGAAAACAAGGACCTGTCGATCGCTCCAGGCATGTATGCAAACACAATGCTTCGCCTCGGACACGTAGAGAGTACCGTCACCATCCCTGTAGAAGCGCTGGTGATCAAAGGTCGCGATCGTGTTGTCTACGTGCTCGACAACACTAACCACGTTCACATCCGCACCGTACAGGTTGGCATAGAGGGGTCGAAGCTTGTCGAAATCAAGGGTGGTCTCCAACCCGGAGAACGCGTAATTCTCGGTGGTCAGGAGAAATATCAAGAAGGTGAAGAAGTCAGCCCGGTCGCCACGGAAACACCTTCCTCTGAAACCCAACAGGAGACAGGCGGCACGATCGATCTCAAAGCCGGTCAGCCGGCAGACGACCAGCCCAGCAGCGGTCGTGCATCTGGGAACGGAGGTGCGCACTAATGCCCAGCTTCGCACTGAAATATCCCTTCTTCATTCTCATGATCTGTCTGGCTATTGCGCTGGTCGGCACGTTCACGGTGGCCAGTATGCCTGTCGACCTGTTTCCCTCGATCGACATGCCAGTGGTCGTCGTCGCTACGTTCTATAACGGCATGCCTCCACAGCAGATCGAGGCTGACATCACAAACACGTTCGAGCGATTCTTTACTCTCGCCGCCAACGTGGACCACAGCGAGTCGCGATCGCTCACCGGTGTGAGCCTCATCAAGATCTACTTCAAGCCAGGCACAGATCCCAATGTTGCTGTCGGCAATATCGCCAACCTTGCAATGGCCGATCTACGGCGCCTTCCTCCCGGTACGCTTCCACCCGTTGTGTTGGGCATGGACGCCTCCACACAGCCGGTATGCCTGGTCACGCTCAAAGGTCAGGGCCTGAACGAAACCAACCTCAAAGACCTTGCGCAGTTTCAGGTTCGCAACCAGATCTCGAACGTGCAGGGCGCCTCTGTTCCGCAGCCTTACGGCGGCAGCTATCGCCAGATTCAGATCTACGTCGATCCGCTCAAGCTGGAAGCACGCAGCCTTAGCCTCAACGATGTAGTGCAGTCGGTGAACAGCTCCAATCTGATCCTGCCCGCCGGCGACGTGCGTATCGGCTCCAAGGATTTCAACATCTACGCAAACTCGCAATTTCCCGACGCGAGTTCAATGAACTCGATGCCGCTTAAGACCGTCGGCAACTCGTCAGTTCTGGTTGCTGATATCGGAAAGGCCATCGATTCGGGTGCGCTGCAGTACAACATCGTGCGCATTGACGGCCAGCGCTCGGTCTACGTGCCCATCTTCAAGCAGGGGGGCAACTCGAACACCATCACAATCGTGAACGGCATTAAGGCCGCCGTGAAAAAACTGATTGACATTCCGGAAGCGCTTAAAACCGAGGTCGTCTTCGATCAATCGGTCTTCGTCAAACTCGCGATCAGCAATGTCGTTCGTGAGGCCGCCATCGGCCTTGTGCTCACGGCCATCATGATCCTAATTTTCCTCGGCAGCCCGCGCGCAACCATCGCGGTACTGCTTGCCGTCCCGCTATCGATGATCGTGTGCCTGATGATCACCCGCTACATGGGCGGCTCAATCAACACCATGGTGCTTGGCGGACTGGCTCTAGTCTTCTCGCGTCTGATCGACAACGGCGTCATCGTGCTCGAAAACATATTTCGCCACATGGAGGAAGGCGAACGCGCTGACGTTGCTGCGGAGAAAGGCGGACAGGAAGTGGCAATGGCCGTTCTCGCGGCGACCTTTACCACGTCCATTGTGTTCTTTCCCGTCACCTTCTTTCATGGCGTCAGCAAATATATCTTTACGCCGCTGGCGCTGGGTGTGGTGCTGTCAATCTTCGCGTCCTACTTTTTCGCGATGACCATCGTGCCGCTCTTTTGTGCCAAGTTTGTTCCGTCGATGATCAAAGAGGAACACGTTGAGACGCAGCAGAAGAACATCTTCGCCCGGTTTGACCGTGCATTCAACGTGAAATTCCATTACGCGCTGACATGGTATGAAGGCCTGGCCTATCGCGCGATGCACCGTCCCGTTTTCACGGCAGGCGTCATTCTCGGCAGCGTTGCAGTTCTGCTGGCTGGAAGTCTTCCATTCCTCGGGCGCGCCTACTTTCCGCGCACCGATCCCGGCCAGTTTGTCATCAACCTGCGCATGCCCGCGGGTACACGCCTTGAAGTTTCCAATGATTATGTGGCCCGGGTCGAACAGATTATCCGGTCGACTGTGAACCCTGCCGATATGGATATGATCGTCTCCAACATCGGCGTCTACCCGGATCTTTCCGCCATCTACACAACCAACGCCAGCATGGACACGGCCTTTGTGCAAACGAGCCTGAAGGAAGGCCACCACGTCGGAAGCTACGAGTACATGCGCCGCGTGCAGTGGGAGATTGCGCGGCAGATGCCTGAGATTTCCGCCTACTATCAGGCCGGAGGGCTGGTGGACGCAGTGATTAACCAAGGCCTGCCCGCACCCATCGACATCCAGATCAAGTCGCAGAATATGGAGAAGTCTTACGACCTTGCCACGCAACTTGCGGCGAAGATCCAGGCCACGCCTAACGTGCGCAACGTCTATATTCCGCAGAGCCTCGACTACCCAGGCCTCGAGTTGAACATTGATCGCGAGCGAGCCGCGCTTGTGGGCCTCAATGCAAGAGATGTTGTCGACAACGTGATCACTGCACTTACCTCAAGCGGCATGGTGGCGCCGAGCTATTGGATCGACCCCGCGACAGGCAACAACTACATGGTCACGGTTCAGTACGCCAATCACTGGATCAGTCACATGTCGATGCAGGATCTAGAGAACATTCCACTGCATGCCAAGCGGCCTCCCGGTTACGGCCCGATGCAGCAGGCTCGCCAAGCCAGTGTTGTTCCTGCTGCGCTTGAAACCGGCGGCGATGGCGGCGGCGTGGTAACGCTCGGCTCCGTTGCGGAGGTGCGCCAGATCAACACGCCGACGGAGGTGGATCATAACCAGATTCGCCGCGTGATAGACATCTACGTCTCACCGAAGACCGAAGCCCTGCAGGGCATTGGCAAACAGATCAATAAGCTGCTAGCGGACACTAAGCACGATAAGAACACCGTCATCGACGTGCGCGGAGCGCTCGTCAGCATGAACGAGTCGTTCAAGGATTTTGGCCTTGGACTCATCATAGCGGTGTTGCTCGTCTATTTGATTCTGATGGCGCAGTTCGCCTCATTCGTCGATCCCTTCATCATCCTGATGGCCATTCCGCCGGGCCTCCTCGGTGTGGTCTTGTTCCTCATCGTCACCGGAAGCACACTCAACATCATGTCGCTGATGGGGGTCATCATGATGACCGGAATCGTGGTTTCGAATTCCATCCTCATCGTTGAATTCTCGAACGCGCTTCATAAACAGGGGCTTCCCCTGCTTGAAGCGACCGTGCAATCGTGCAAGGTCCGCTTGCGCCCTATTCTCATGACCTCGCTTGCCACGTTGCTCGGCATGATTCCTATGGCTCTCGGTCTCGAAGCCGGCAGCGAACAGTACGCGCCGCTCGCCCGCGCTATCATCGGGGGCCTTGCGGTCTCCGTTGTCGTTACGATGTTCCTCGTTCCTGCTGTGTATCTTGCCATCCACAGCCGCCGCGAAAAGAATCAACCCACAGCGGAGGCAGGTATCGTATGAGAAACGTTCTTCTTTGTGTTCTGGTTGTCTCCACAGCATGCTTCGCGCAGCAATCCGCATCAATGCCCGATGCGCCAGCAGCCCCGCAATTGCAGGCGCAGGCTACGCCGCTGCGTGCGGGCTCTAAAGCCACTGCACCGGCTCTAACTCCGGTGTATCCAACGGCTGATCTTCGTCCGATAGTTGGAACGCCTTCGCCCGCCGGTACGCGGCTTACGCTTGCGGAAGCTGAGAAGATAGCGCTAGAGCACAATCCCAACGTCAGCATCGCGCACCTGCTACAACTGGCTCAAACCGAAGTCACGCGCGAAGTGCGCTCCGGCGAAATGCCAACTGCCGCGGCAGATTTGACTACTGTTGGCGCTCACGACAATAGCCGCATCACCGCCGGTGTGCTCAACAATCCCACTGTGTACGACCGCGCTGCGGGTGGACTCACGGTTCGTCAGCTCATCACCGACTTCGGTCGCACACGCAATCTTGTGCGCAGTGCTCGGTCCAATGCCAAAGCACAATTCGATACGGAGCGCGCTACAGTCGAAGACATCACGCTTGCCGTCGATCAGGCCTTCTACCAAGCACTCACCGCGCAGTCTGCACTCAAGGTGGCGCAACAAACTCTCTCCACTCGCCAAGCTACTGCCGAGCAAATCGGTGCCCTGACGCAACAGAAACTTCGTTCCACGCTTGATCTTAGCCTGGCCGACGTGCAAGTCTCACAGGCGCAGCTGCTGTTACTTGATGTGCAGAACTCAGCGCAGTCGGCCGTGGCCGCGCTGAACGCGATTTTAGGATCGGAAACCGATCGGCAATACGAACTGGTCGACGAGACGCCAAATAATCCGCAGCCAGCGCCGGATAACGTGGAAGATCTTGTACAGCTCGCCTTCAGCTCCCGGCCCGATCTGGCGACGCTCAATGACCGTTGGCTCGCGGCCCAGCACTTCGCATTGGCGGAGCATGATCTGCTTCGGCCAGCAGTCTCTGCTCTTGCGGCTACCGGCGGCACGCCAGTCCGCGCCAACGAGATCCAGTCTTCCTGGTATGGGGCAGCCGGAGCCAATATCAGCATCCCCATCTTCAACGGCTTTCAATACACGGCCCGCGCCCGGGAAGCTGATTTGCGCGCACGGGCCGCATCGGAGCAGGTTCGCAACCTGCGCGATACCATAGCTCGCGACGTCCGTACCGCGGTGCTGAATGCACAGAGCGCCTTGCAACGCATCGCCGTCAGTCGTCAGCTTCTCGACCAGGCCAACAACGCGCTCGAACTTGCACAGACGCGCTACACGGTGGGCCTGAGTGGCATCGTCGATCTCACACAGGCTCAGCTTGCGCAGACTGAAGCTGAGATTGGCTACAACAACGCACGGTTCGCTTACCAGATTGCTTTGTCACAGGTTCGCTATGAGACAGGGCAATGAGCGCGCCCACGGGTTCATTTGTGAGAGGAATGGGTTCAATTCGATCGATCGGAGCTTATGACTCCCGCTCTCAAAGAGTGCCAAATCGCCAACTCGCGTTTCCACGTATGAGAGTTCAGGAAACGTGGTTTGGGCTGTTGGCAATAGTTGAAGGCTTACGCCAAGCGTATTACGTAGATGCATACTGCTTACAACTCGTTCTTGGGCGGTAGCACCACAAGTTCGGCGGGGGTAATGGCTGCTGGAGTCTTGGTCAGATCGAGAAGAAACTGTGGTATCTCCCCACGATACCGAGAAGCCCAATGTGGATGGCTAATCCTGTAGCGCAATTGCTGCATGAAGAATAGAGAGAGTGCTTCCCGGCGTTGTCGCGCATCTGCAGGAAGCACGACAACACCACGCCAACCTTCGTGGAGCCGGGCGCAGAGCGCCACGCAGTTTTCATGTTCTATGACGATCAATATCCGGTTTGTGTTCGGCGTGCTGCTTAACTTCCGGAGCAGTCGATGAGTGCCGTAGACCGGAGGGAAGCGCGCCTGAAATTCGAGAAACTCATCGGCAGAAATTTGTGAAGCGTCGAAAACAAACTCGCAGCTCGAGTCGCGAAGAAGAGATCTCAGGTTCAGCCGTTTCGGCCGACGATGCAGACGCCCCATTGCATTATCCAGTCCTCACAAAAACTGTGGAGCAAAGGGTATAGTCCTTCGCTCCACAGTTTTGAAGTTTAAGCACCGAGGTGCGCGCGCAGTTCGTGTGCAGCCTTGCACATGTTCTCAAGAGCCGAAACTGTTTCTGGCCATGCCCTAGTCTTCAAACCGCAATCGGGATTGACCCAAAGCTGTTCAGGCTTGAGCACTTCGAGGGCTAGTTTCAGAAGGCTGTGCATCTCGGCAGAAGAGGGTACCCGGGGAGAATGAATATCGTATACGCCGGGACCGATTTCATTGGGATACTTGTGGCCACGAAAGGCCTCAAGCAACTTCATCCGTGAACGCGCCGACTCCATCGATATGACGTCGGCATCGAGCGCAGCGATCGAAGGAAGAATGTCTTCGAACTCGCAGTAGCACATGTGCGTGTGAATCTGCGTGCCATCCGATACGGCGCTGGTGGCGAGGCGGAATGCGCTGACCGCCCAGTCGAGGTAGGCAGGCCAGTCAGCACGACGAAGCGGCAAGCCTTCGCGCAGTGCCGGCTCGTCGACCTGAATAATACCGATCCCTGCGGTCTCGAGATCTCTTACCTCATCGCGCAGGGCAAGTGCGATCTGCCAGGCCGTATGCTGCCGGGGAATGTCATTCCTGACGAAGGACCATTGGAGAACAGTGATTGGCCCCGTCAGCATGCCTTTCATGGGATGAGTTGTCAGTGAACGCGCGTACTGCGACTGAAGGGCCCAGTATTTCTGTACCAGCGTCTGTGTTAGTCTTCGGCGGGTTTATGTGGCAGAGAGAGCGCGGCTAGCCGCGCTCTCTCTGGCGAACTCGCTTGGCGTCCGGTCACCGAGAGATGCGTGAGGACGACTGTCATTATATTCACATCTCCAAGCTTCGATTAGGCACTTCGCCTCCTTGAGATCCAGGAACCAGTGCGTGTCCAGGCATTCTGCCCGGAAGGTTCCATTGAAGCTCTCTACGAACGCGTTGTCGGTCGGCTTGCCTGGACGCGAGAAGTCGATCTTCGCTCCGTTTCGATAAGCCCATAGATCCATCGCCTGACTGGTGAACTCGCTGCCATTGTCACAGAACAGCACTTCTGGTACGCCGCGATCAAGCTTCAGACGATTCAGTGCGCGTACAACGTCGTCTCCCTTGAGACTCTGTCCAACCTCGATGGCTACTGCCTCGCGCGTGTGCACATCAACTATGGTGAGCGAGCGGAACCTCGTGCCATCTTGAAGCTGGTCGGCGACGAAGTCCATACTCCAGGCTTCATCTGGTCCCATTGGTTTGAACCGTTCTTCGCGTTGACGTGCGGCTTTGCGCTTGCCTGCAGGCTTCATCCTCTTCAGACATAAGCCCTCTTCGCTGTACAACCGATACACCAGATACTTGCCCACATTCCAGCCTTCGCGGTTCAACAGCACGCGGATCTTGCGATATCCATAACGCACTCTTGCCTGAGCGATCTCGCGGATGCGCATCCGCAACTCAGTCCGTGGATCGAGGCAGCTTCGATAGCGGTAGGTCGCTCTCGGTACGCATAGTACACGGCATGCACGCCGCTCACTTACCTGGAAGCTCCCTACTAAACGCTCTACCAGCGGTCCACGCCGCGAAGGCCTTACCATTTTTTTGAGAGCACATCCTGAAGCATCGTCTTGTCCAGCGTTAGCTCGGCAACCAACTGCTTCAGCCGCGAATTCTCCTCCTGCAGTTGTGCCATCTGGCGGACTTGGTCTACTTCTAGGCCGGCATACTTAGCCTTCCAGCGATAGAACGTCTGTTCACTGATTCCAGCCTTCCGGATTACCTCCGCCACAGGAACGCCCACCTCAGCCTGCTTCAACACACCGATCATCTGCTCCACACTGAAGCGCTTCTTCCTCATCAGCCAACCCTCCGCCTTTCCAGGCTCGGTTCTGGCCGAAGACTAACAGTCAATCTGGTTCAGGAATATCGAGGCCGATCACGCACTGATCCACAATTGGTTATGCGCCATTTCGTTGATAGGTGCCGATAGACGGGCCCGGATCCACCGATTCACCTGGACGTACAGTCGCCTACGTATCCTTGTGCGGAAGCCAACTGCCGATCTGGAATTCAAGAGAGCGCGACGGCCGTTTTGCGTCAAGTTGACCGGGCATGGTCGATCTTCGGCGTCAGCCCGTCGATGAGTGCATTGGCAATTCAGCGCCAATGCAGAATCAGCAATTCTCGTCCGGAGAACTTCCCTCTTGAATCTGCTCAGTGGGCAAGACTGATCTCTGCGCTAAACAAAACGATGTAGACACTCTACCTCTATTAGGGGTAGTGTGTCTACATCTATGAGCGAAAAAGACCAGTATAAGAACCGGATTGATCTGTTGCAGGGAACACTCGACATGCTCATTCTTCAGACCCTGCAATGGGGCCCGCAGCATGGATATGGCATTGTTCAGGCGTTACGTTTGCGATCCGGAGATGTGCTTCAGGTGGAGACCGGATCACTGTATCCGGCTCTGCATCGATTGGAGCGCCAGGGCTGGGTGCAGTCTGAGTGGAAGCAGTCAGAGAGCAAGCAAAGAGCCCGATACTACCGAATCACGGCCAAGGGGAAAAAGCAGTTGGCCTCGGATCTGGGCCGATGGGAGCGGATTGTCGAAGCGATTGGGTTGGTGATGTACCTCAAGCCGGAGGAGAGTGAGTCATGAAGTGGTTTCCCAGCTTCGGTTTTCAGCGACGCAAGCGCGAATTGCAGGAGGAGATCGATGCGCACCTGCAGATGGCGATTGCAGATCGAGTTGCACGAGGCGAGACTGCAGAGACAGCGCGAGCAGAAGCAGCGCGGGAGTTCGGAAACATTCCTTTGGTGCAGGATGTCACGCGCGACATATGGGGCCAGGGATGGCTCGAACAATTGGGCCGGGATGTCCGTTATGCCCTGCGGCAACTGCGCAAGAGCCCCGGTTTTACGATCACCGCAACGGCGATGCTGGCGATAGCTATCTGCGCCAACAGCACGGTCTTCAGTTGGATCAACGGCACCATGTTGCGTCCGATTCCTGGCGCACGAGACACGGGCGAGCTCGTGAGCCTGCAGCGAGGGGAACGGAACTTCTCACCGACTCCGCCCTTCTCGTATCTCGACTATCACGATCTGCGCGAGCAGAACCGTACCTTCTCCGGATTACTTGCCTATCATAACGATTGGATCGCGCTGACCGGCGGCGCACAGCCGGAACGCGTCTATATTGCGAACGTGTCGGCGAACTATTTCGACGTGCTCGGCATCAAGCCGGTGCTGGGGCGCTTCTTTCTGCCGGAAGAGGAGGCCCGTGCAATTCCCAACGTGGTCCTGGGCTACTCGCTTTGGAAGACGCGTTATGCCAAAGACCCGGCGATTGTGGGCAAGTCGATCGAGGTCGCCCGGCATCCTGTGACGGTGATTGGTGTGGCGCCGGAGGGGTTTGTCGGAGCAGCGCCCGGACTGCGTGACGATCTGTGGGTAACCCTCGATCCCCTCGGGACAGATGGATGGCGGATGACTCATCGCGATTCGGACTGGCTAATCGTAATCGGAAGATTGCGGCCCGGCGTGAGCCGTGGCCAGGCAGCCGAGGATCTCGACACCGTGATGCACCATATTGTGTTGGCGTATCCGGACCAGCATCTCGGCGACAACCGGGTCACGCTCGATCCCATGTGGCGCTCGCCCTTCGGCGCCAACGGGTTTATGGCAGCCACGCTGCCCATTCTACTGGCCTTCGCCGGTCTGGTGCTGTTGCTGACAAGTGCGAACGTGGCTACGCTCACGTTGGTGCGGTTTGTATCCCGGCGGCGCGAGCTAGCGATCCGGCAGTCGCTCGGGGCGAATCGCATGCAACTGGTGCGGCAGATGGTGCTGGAGGGCGTGGTAATTTCCAGCGTCGCAGGAGCCGTGGCCCTTGTGCTGACATTGTGGACTTCGAAGACATTCGCATGGTTCTTTCCCGCGAACTCGATTCCACTCATACTCAACGGGAGCATGGATCACAAGGTGGTGATCGGGATTGCGGTGTCTAGCCTATTGGCCAGCATGCTCTGCGGCGCGCTTCCCGCCTGGCGTTCGTCTCACGCGCCGGCCATTGAGGTACTCAAGACAGAGTCTGCAAGTATCTCCGGCGGATCGCGTAACCGGAAATTGCTTAGCGCGTTGGTGGTGGCGCAAATCGCGCTTTCCCTTCCGTTGCTGTTGTGCTCCGGGTTATTCCTGCGAACGCTGCGGAATCTGGCCGCGGCGAACCCCGGCTTTGAGCAGGACCACGTTCTCACTGCGTCCGTGGGGCTGAATATTGCCGGCTATAGCAACGATGAGGCGAAGCTGATCCGTCGCAAGATACTTGACGGCGTGTCGGCATTGCCTGGCGTGGAGGTTGCGTCTCTTACCGACTGGATTCCGATGACCCTGATTCAAAAGAGAGACGATGCGTATCCGGAAGGGTATGTGCCGCACCCGCATGAATCTTTGCTGGTGCAGAATGCCGAGGTGGGACCGCGGTATTTCGAATCCCTTCATATACCCATCTTGGAAGGACGCGAGTTTACTTTGAATGACGATGAAACTGCCCCAAGAGTCATCATCGTGAATGAGACCGCGGCGAGGCGCTACTGGCCAGGTCAGGATCCCGTCGGGAAAAAACTGAGGGTGGGGGGCAGCCTTCAAGCGGTTATCGGCGTTGCGAAAAATTCAACGCATACCTTCTTGAATGAGTCACCCGAGCCTATGGTCTACATGAGTTATTTTCAGCACCCGGGGTACGAGACGGTGGTGCAGGTGAAAACCGAGGGGAATCCCGTCGACCTGGAGCCAATGGTGGAAAACGCCATCCATGGGGTCGATTCGCGACTGCCGGTTTTCGATGTACGTTCCATGCGGGAGAGCACCCAGATGGCGAGCACTTTCGCCGTCATCGAGAGCACCCTAGCGGGGGTGTTCGCGCTGATTGGGCTGGTTCTTGCCATAACCGGAATCTACGGCGTCGTGGCATATCGAACCCAGTTGCGAACCCACGAGATCGGAATACGAATGGCTCTAGGTGCTTCACGGGTGGATGTGCTGAGACTCGTGCTGGTGCAGGGATTGTGGCTCACAGGCATTGGGCTGGCACTGGGATTGGCGTTCGCGTTGGGACTGACACGTGTCATCGGCCGGATGTTGTATGGAATCGGAGCCAACGATTCCATCACCGTGGTTTCCGTCGTGATGCTCCTGGGAGCGATGTCTTTGGCCGCATGCTACCTTCCCGCGCGTCGAGCAATGCGAAGGAACCCTGTGACCGCGATTCGCGAACTGTAAACTGCAGTTCCGAAGGATCTTCGTTCTCAGTTGACGCATACAGGTCAACGCGCTCATTGAGCCGAGGCGCGACTGGATACACGGTCAGTTTGCGAGTTGGCGATTATCTACCCAATTAAGAACTAAAGCTGCTTTCACCAGTCCGCCGCGATCCGATGCGACAGACCTTATGCAGCTCAGCGGAGAAACTCTTTCAGGTCAGCGATGAATTCATCCGGCTTCTCAAGTGAGGGAGCATGGCCGCAGTCCGCTACGATCACGAGTTTTGCATGCGGAATCTTTGCGGCATAGTCACGACCATCGGCCAGCGGCAACAGCTGATCGTCACCTCCCCACACAACTAAGGTCGGAATGCTGATGGCGCCGAGCTTTCCCGTAACCAATTCCGAAGCGAGAGCGGGATTGTCGACGAAAAGGCGCTGCGTCTGACCATCGTTGGCCTCCATCTTCAACTCCCAGTTGCGACGGATGAAGTCTTCGTTGACGAGTGATTTGTCATGAAACACGACGGCAACGCCGGCGGATTCCTGAAGGGAGCCTGGGGCGACGACTGCTCCACGCGGGGGAACTGCGTGTCCTGCAGCGTCCTCAAGAATCAGTCGATCGGGAACAGGGAGCGCGAATGTGCCAGTGTTGGACGGAGACAATGCTTCGATTGCATAGTCCGCGACAATCCAGCCGCCTAGTGACTCGCCTGCGAGCGTGAAATGCTGGACACCTTTGATGCGGAGAAACTCGCCAAGAAAATCGACAAAAGTCTGTATTCGGTAATTAATAAACGGCTTGTCGGAGTGGCCGAAACCGATCTGGTCGACAGCAATAACGCGATGGTTTTGCGTGAGTGGCTTGATCACGCGGCCCCAGTCGAACAGTGCCTGGCTGCCGAAGCCGTGAACAAGCACGATCGCAGGACCCTCTCCTGCTTCGTAGTAGACCATGTGCTGGCCAAAAACGGTTGCTGTCTGTGGTGCGGGAAGATCGCTTTGGCGAGGCAGGATAGATGCGGTTTGCTGCGAGAGAACCGGCCCTGAAACAAACAGCGCTGTGGTGAAAACAAGGAAGAATCGGATCACGAAAACCTCCTCTGAACATTCGCCAGTCTAGCAGGTCAGTTTTGGATCGCTGCCCATTCACACATCGAACATCACCTCTTTGTACCGCGAAGCCGGCCAGGGCCAGTGAACAGCCGAGCTGTGGAATATTGGCTGTTGCATTCAGCACAAATTACTCCTCCAGATGTTCCGGCGATCCACCTGGACGAAAAGTCGCCGACGCGTCCTTGTGCTGAAGCCGGCTGCCAATCTGGAATTCAATAGAGCGCGTCGGCCGTTTTACGACAATATGGAGCGCGCGGTAGCTTCCGAGAAGGCGAGTTGTCAGTCCTGATTTCTAGGATGTTGCCGCATAAGAGGTACGGCTCCGGCAAGCACATCACAAAGTACTCCTTGCGCATGCTCGACATTTCACATATTCTTGCGCAACCATCCGAGGAGTTGTGTGGATATTCTCGAAATCACTTTGCTCGATTCGTACACAGCCACACACGCCATAGCCTTGGCACGGCACGGAAGTGACGTAGCTATCGCAAAGATTCCCCTCGGTCCGGATCTCATTCGCATCGAACAGTTCAGGGCGAACTTGATGGATGTCTTGAGAGGGCGCGGCAAGGGCAAGCAACCCACCGGCCAAGAGTTGGTCGAATTCGGTGGCGAGCTGTTCAGGTTCCTCGTTCGCGATGACATTGACAGGCTCTATTTGCGTTTGCCTAACACCCAGGTAAGCCTCAAGATACTCGCAAATCAACCCGCGTTGCGACAGCTGCCATGGGAGTACTTGCAGGAGCCGAATCGGATATCTCCGCGCAAAGGCCGCAGCATCGTGCGCATCATTCCAACCGTCGGCATTTCGGCACTTCCGCCCCTACCCATGACGCACCTTACGCGGGTGCTATTTGTCTACGCTGACCCGCAGGGACTGACCCGGGTCAGTTGGAGCGATGTGCGCGATACATTGCTTCGCACCTATAGAGCTCGCTTCCCGGATTCGATAGGAATTGAAATGATCGAGTGCACCGACCGCGACTCGCTGACCACGGCGCTGCGCCGGGGCCAATTCGACGTTGTGCAGTTTTCCTGCCACGGTGAGGTTGTCAACAACAACGGGACTCAGGAGGGGCGTCTCATCCTCTTCGACAAGAACAAGCGGAAGGCCGATTTCATTACTGGAAAAGAATTGGGCCAGCAGATGGCTGGACACGACATCCGCCTCGTCGTCCTCAGCGCGTGTGAAACCTCTGCAGCAACCGTCGACGTTAATTTTAGTAACATCGCGGAGGAACTTATTCTTCAGGGAATCCCAACTGTCGTCGCGAATCAAGCCCCAGTACAAGATCAGACCGTTGCAGCGTTTGTCGGTGCCCTCTACGACGAGCTCCTGAACAGCGGCAACATCGATATGGCGGTCACCGCTGGCCGCCTGCAACTCGCCTCAGATCTTCGGGGTAGGCCGGAGTGGGGAATTCCCACCCTTCATCGCATTCATGGTTCCAGCCAGATGTATCAGTAAGGCGCGCACATGAAATTACCTCCATTCACGCTCGTACAAGCGAATCGAAGCAAGGCCGCCGCACGCGGACTCAGGGAACCGGGTTCGCTCAAAAAAGACCTCCTTAAATTGAGTGAGTTGCTCACAAAAGGGAGTTCGTCCAAAAGCCACGCTCAAGGGGGCGCTGAAGATCGCGAACGAACAGGATTGAGTTCGTTTAAGCCTGAGTTGCAGAGGACGTTGGCATCCTCACTTCGTCGACGTGTATTGAGCGCCGCCGATGTCTCTTTAGTCGCAGACGATCTCACTCATTCAAGAAAGAGCCGAGCCGTTGGTATTTGGGACCTTCGCTCCTGGGTAGGAGGTCTGCCTCATATGATCGAGCATCTGAATCGCGCTCAGTCCGCCCTCACCTTCTTCGAGGTACAGGCTGCTATACCTTCCGGGCTGGTACAGGATGCCGAGCGCGTCGCTTTTCGTGCCACTCAGATGCTCAGCCGTAAACTCAGGCCGACCGAGAAAAAAGAAATGCGTGCTGCCGTCGTAGACGTCGATTTCTTTCCCAGTGCGTTCCGGGTACGGAAGTCGCTTGGCGTTGACTATCTTATTGCCCTAACAGGCGCTGCGATTGCCGGTGAGATCGACGAGAAGGCAGGCCGCACCTTTCACACCGACTTCTTCTATTCGTTTGACAAGCATGTTTGCCTGGCTTCAACCGAAGGGTTGCGTGAGTTTGCCAACACCGCGAAGCGTCCATTCGAGATGGCTGCCGCATATGTTGCGGTCGCCGCCCTGCTTGCAGCGATGAATCCGAAGGTCGACATCCACGAAGACCGGATCTCCGGCTGCCTCTTTGACTACAACTATGACCGCAGCAAGATCGTACTGGGACTAAAGCAACCCTTCATAGAGGATCGCTGCCTCAAAGACATTCGCGAGGAAAACCGCGAAACCGCGCAATCGCTTGTGGGCGCCCTTGCCAGTTACAGACCGCCAGGCATGCATACAACAAAACCCGCCCGGCCCAAGAAGAAAGCGGTCGCATCATGACAGAGGTCTTAAAGCAAACCCAAGCCGTTGTTTTCTTGCCGGGCATTATGGGCTCGATCCTGAAACGTGATGCAGAGGTCATATGGCCTGGCTCGGTCACCAGCGTCTTACTGCCATACAATCGCATGGCTGACTTGATGCGCCCGGAGTTGGTCGCAACGGACGTATGGCGCAAACTGGGTCCATTCGACGTCTACGATTCTCTCCTCACGGACCTGGAAAATTGGGGTTTCAAACCGGGTGAAACGCTCTTTCCATTTCCATACGACTGGCGCAAAAGCAATGGTACAGCAGCGCAGCAACTCGCTGATCTCGTCGACAACATCACCGCTCAGCACAAGGGCGACGTAGTCATTACTCTTCTTGCCCACAGCATGGGCGGTCTCGTTGCGCGGTACTACCTCGAATCCGCAGTTTTCGCAAACCGACCAGGTTTCTCTAAGGTCACAAATCTATTCACCATGGGAACTCCGCATCGCGGAGCACCGCTCGCCCTCACCGCTGGCTTGGGCATGGAAAAGCGAGTCTTCCTCAGCGCGTCGCAAGTGCTACAACTCGTCAGCGATGCACGCTTTCCCGCAGTCTATGAACTCCTCCCCCCACTCGGCGAGCCCTTCCTCTGGAATAACGCAGGCAAACACGATCCGCAAGACGTCTACTCGCAGAAGATTGCCACTGATCCCGGCGGACTCAACCTAAACGCCAGCAATCTACATGCTGCGCAAACATTCCGCCTAGGGCTCGACTTCGTTCGCAAGCCCGCCTCGGTCCGCTATTTTTCGTTTTACGGCACCGACCACCCCACGTCCGCGTATCTCACGCTGAACATTAGCGCGAAAGATCAGGTCCGGTCTTTTGCGCTCGACAAGGCCGGCGATGGCACTGTCCCGATTTGGAGTGGTCAGCCGAACGGTATTCAATCTATGCCAGTCCCTGGAGAGCACTCGAAGCTCTTTCGCAGCGACGCGCTCCGTAACATGCTCATCGAGCTTCTTGGCGCACCGACCAGGCTCGCGGCCGAGATAACAGTGGAACTATCGCTCTCACCCAAAGTCCTCGAGCCCGCCAACTTGGTACACGCCTCACTCGTCTTCCCAAATGCCCCCAGCTCCATCCAGGGCACAATCAGTGTCTTCCGCTTGCAACTCGACGAAAAGGGCGAGCAGATTGGCGAAGCTCCCCTTGGTAGCCCCATAAACATCAATTACGACGGAGGGAGCGCCGAAGCAATCACCATCACCTTTGACGCCCCGAATCTTAAGGGATATTACCGCGTCCGTTTCCAGGCAACGGGAATGAACTCCGCCGAGGATGAGTTCGTCGTACAGGATCCCCCAGATAACTAACCAGAAACGGGCTTCTCGTCACTTGGACGTATCGTCGCCTACGCGTTCTTGTGCCGCAGTCCCCTGTCTATCGTGAAACCAATAGGCCGTGTCGGCCGTTTACGGCCAGGTGTCGAGAACGCTGGTCGACTTGATCTCGATGAGCGTCTCGGGCTGTTGTCGCCAAGCGAGATTTGCTATCGGCGCGATAAGTAAACACAAGCCGACTTCACAGTACTAATGAGCGATCCTCATTGGCTCTGTTTTCTGGTGAAAGTTAAAGTCGCGACCAGGGCCGGCGTGAAGCCAGTTCCGCCAGCTACGATGTTGGAGGCCAAAGCGCCATCGTCCACAAACAGAAATCGAAGTCCTTCAACGAGCGAAAGGTCTCCGCCAGATGGTTCTTCATGCTTGTGTCGGCGTGTTGCCTCCGTTGAACTTGCCGAATTGACGTGCCGAACCGATGCTCTTCAACAGCAAACCCAAGCCAAACGCAACGATGTGGTTTGTCGCCCGCCACTCAAACAATCCGACGTGCGCGATGAGCAGATACGCGACGACAAGGTTGAAGACTCCCCAAACCACATTCACGGTTGAGGAGGAGAGTCCTTTCCCGGGGGGCTTTGCAAACGGGCTCTGGAAGGCACGGCCCATAACGCCTGAGACCAGATGAGGAATGGCGTTCTCTGTAAAAACGCCACCGAAGAAGTACGACACAAGCCATAACCAATGCACGATTATCATCCTCTCTTAGTAAGTGGACATGCGTAAGAAACACGTCAGATCGATTTATTCCTGTAATAACCGCCGCAGCAGTTTAAGCGCCTTTTGAAGCTTTTCCTGTTCGTCAACAGTGAGCTTCTGGGAGATGGTTCCAGTAAGCCAATCGTGGCTCGCGGCCCGGCCCTCCTGAATCCACTTCACGCACTTAGGGG
>Ga0318567_10000311_pt1 | contig 21104 bp, 16 predicted proteins | sample GRESIP088b5f20_FD_203691 | JGI IMG/M metagenome (GOLD analysis project Ga0318567, IMG submission 203691) | Tropical soil microbial communities from Luquillo Experimental Forest, Puerto Rico - GRE.SIPMG.088b5f20 | ecosystem: Environmental > Terrestrial > Soil > Tropical forest > Bulk soil...
CAATTTCCAGGTTGATAAAGTACCGGGCAAAATTCTCGCAACTTTAAAACATGTAACGAAGAGGTTCGGCGACAATACGATTATTGAAAACGCATCTGCAGAGATAGATCGTGGTGATAAAATTGCACTGATCGGTGCTAACGGTAAAGGTAAATCGACTTTGCTGCGCATCATTGCGGGCGTGGAACAATTCAGCGAAGGCGAAAGAGTTTGGGGACACAACGTACAGGAAAGTTTTTATGCACAGCACCAATTGGAGGACCTGAACCTGAACAACACTATTCTGGACGAAATGAAAGAATGTGGTAGCCAGAAAACCGACGTAGAGTTGCGTACTTTATTAGGTTGTTTCCTATTTGGCGGCGAGGCGGTTGATAAAAAGATCAAAGTATTGAGCGGAGGAGAAAAAGCGAGGGTTGCCCTGGCGAAAACAATCGTAAGTAAAGCCAACTTCCTGATGCTGGATGAGCCTACGAACCACCTTGACATGCACTCGGTTGATCTGTTGATCGAAGCGTTGAAAAAATACGAAGGCAGTTTGATCCTGGTGAGTCACGACCGTTATTTTGTACAAAAAACAGCAAACAAAATCTGGGAAATTGCGGATCATGATATCAAAGAATTCAAAGGCACTTATGACGAATATGTAGAGTGGAAAGAAAGAATGACTGCGCAGCAAAAAAACGCTGAAAAAGCTGAAAAGCCGGCTAAGGCAGAAGCGAAACCAGAGCCAGCTCCAGCTCCTGCTCCAAAACCTGTTGCCAATAACAACAACGCAGGCAACGCCATTAATAAAGAAGCACAAAAGGAACTGCAAAAACAACAAAGACAGTTTCAGCAACTGGAAGAAAAAATTAACAAGTTGAAAACACAACAGTCAAAACTGGAGGAACAACTTGGCAATCCTGAAATATATTCCGACAAAGGAAAATTCACTCAAACTGAAAGTGACTACAAAAAAGTGAGTGAAGAAATTGCTCAACTGAACGCACAATACGAAACGATTTTTGAAAAGATCGTGGAGCTGGAAGCGCAGGTTTAGCAGGAACTAGAAAATAGGAATTAGGAATTAGAATTGATGCCAGTAATGCGCAATTTCTAATTCCTATTTTTTTTGCACAAAGGTTGCAGCTCTCTAATTCCTAATTTCTAATTCCTAATTCCTGATTTTCTTCCTTAGATTCGTGTTACAACAGCATATATGCTCAGAGGAAGAATCATCTGTACTATTCTTATTCTATTAAGTTACTTCTCCCTGTCAGCGCAATCCGTACCGGCAACTAGGCCCAAGATTGGATTGGTGCTAAGCGGTGGCGGAGCAAAGGGACTTGCGCATATAGGCATTCTAAAGGCATTAGATTCCGCAGGACTTCATGTTGACTATATCACGGGAACAAGTATGGGCAGCATTATTGGCGCCATGTATGCGTCCGGATACAGTGCGGACTCAATTTTACAAATCGTGCATGGCATCGATTGGGACATGATGCTTTCCAACCAGTCTCAATTGCGCAGCTATACGATGGAGGAAAAGGATGAGTATGGCCGTTATACACTCGAGCTACCATTTGTAAACGGCCGCTTCAAATTTTCTTCCGGCTTACTCGAAGGTGAAGAATTATGGCTCAAGTTTTCCGAGCTATTTTTCCATGTCTATAAAATAACCAATTTTGACAGCCTCCCTATCCCCTTCAAATGTATTGCAACGGACCTTTCAAACGGAAAGGCGGTTGTAATAGATTCAGGAAACATTGTAACGGCGCTTCGGGCCAGCATGGCCATTCCCAGTGTATTTACAGCAGTTGATTACCAAAAAAAGAAATTGGTGGATGGAGGCTTGATCAGGAATTTTCCAGCAAGCGATGTAAAAAAAATGGGGGCGAATATTATTGTTGGGAGTGATGTTACACAGGGATTAAAACCTCCTGAAAAACTCAACTCTCCTATTGAAGTATTGTTGCAAATTGCCTTCTTCAAAGAAGCAGAATTAAGGCCCAGCGAGGATAGTCTTTGCCAGGTGTATATAAAGCATGATTTAGAAAAATTTACTTCCGCAAGTTTTGCCAGCAGTTCCATCATTATCGACTCGGGCATTAACATTGGAAGGAAATACTATCCGCAATTTAAGAAGATCGCCGATTCTTTAAATGCGTTGTACGGCGAACTGGCATATGTGAGACCTGTCATCAAGAGAGATTCGACTGTTATTATCGATTCAATGCAAATTACCGGTCTTCGTTTTACCGATGAAGGTTTTCTTAAAAATATGATGCGACTGGAACTGCATCGGCCTTACACTGAAAAGGATATTTCGAAAAGAATACGGATGGCGTTTGGTACGCGTTACTACAACAAAATAACCTATCAACTGACGCCGCTGGATTCCGGCCATTGCAAAATAACATTGAACATAACCGAGAACCCGCAAAGCTTTGCAAAATTCAGTTTAAACTACAACCGAACAACGGGTGTGGGTGCTGTCGCAAATCTTACAACAAGAGACTGGCTGTTCAAAAAAACAAGGGACATTGTTACGGCAAATCTTGGTGATAACATCAAAGTGCGTGCGGAACACATGCAGCTCTTCGGCAAAAAAGGAGCATTAACGGTGTTGCTGTTGGACGGCAGCTACGAGAACCAGGAACTCACTATATACAACGATTTCAGAGCCTCAGGATTATATGAGCAACGCTACTCGCATTTGGGCGCCAAATTGCAAACCTCAAGAAAACGCAGCCTTACTTTTGGCATTGGCGCAGCGTATGAATGGATCCACTATCATCCGAAAATACCGGCAGCAACATCGCTTACAGGTAACGACAACCAATGGAACACTACTGCATTTTTTAAATTCAACACGCTTGATAAACCTACCCTTCCGTTAAAAGGTATTCGTACGGAGTTATCGTTCAACTATGTTTTCAACCAAATTCCTCACGCTTTTTTAATAGGCGAGGATAGTATAAAAACTCCGCTGGACTCTGTATTCAATTTCAGCAATCATCTTGGCCTTCATTTTTTCCTGGAAGGTTATAAAACGGTTCGCGGAAGAAATACTTTCTCCACACTCTTGCAGGCAGCGGCTTTGTTCAACAACAACCAGATATTGTTCAATGACTATTTTATTGGAGGTTTAAACAGCGTCATTCACAACCAGGTACTTTTTGCCGGCTTGCCGGAAGCTTCAATTATAACACCGTCTTATCTTACTTATCAGTGGGGCTGGCGCAGACCCTGGTTTACGAACGTTTACACAATAGCGCGAGCAAATATTGGATGGTATGACTTTCTAAAGCAGGACAATACCTTTCAAAATCCCAAATGGCTCACCGGCTATAGTGCAACACTTGGCTACACTTCACCGCTGGGACCGATTGAATTTAGCGTGATGTACAGCGATCAATCGAAGAAGGTGGCAACGTATGTGAACTTTGGATTCGCTTTTTAGAGACGGAACGCAGATCGTCAAGATTGTCATGATTTTTTATGATCAAATAAAAAAATCATGACAATCTTGACGATCATGAAAATCTGCGTTCCTTTTTCAATTTTCAACTTTCAATTTTCAATTATAAGTTGTCTTCCGACTCTTCCACATGCTGCGCTTTTAAGAAGTCTGTGACAAGGTAGCTGATTAGTTTTCCAACCGTGTCATCTCTCCTGCCATCGCTTAATTGTGCAGCGCCTTCGCAAATGTGCAGATAAGCAACGTTCGCTTCAGATGCTATCATGTTGATGTAATGGCGTGCATGTATTGGCGACATGCCGCAAGGTGAGATTGCACTGCTCAACACATTTTCAATGGCGTCAAGATCGAGTTCGATACCGCAGGCAGTGTCGTTTGTAAAATCTATTCCGTCTGCAATGGCTTCAATGAAATTTCTTTTACCATGCAGGAAAATATCTTCGTAAGTGATACAGTCAAAGAATGGATTGTTTACGATATCCATCCAAACATTTTGCGGTAAATAATTTTCATGAATGCCCAGCATAAAATATTTCTGCAAATAGCCGTCTTCTTCTGCGTATCTGAAACCGTTGCCGCTGTGGCGACCTTCCGCAGGACGATAGTCACTATGCGCATCCAGGTTGATCGCATTGATCTGTGCCAATGGAATGACGCCTGCTTTGTGCAAACCTTTTGCGGCGCCTTTTATCAATGGATATGCGTTGTTGTGGCCGCCGCCAATTATGATTGGTATCTTCTTGTAAGAGGTAATAGTTTTTATCAGGTTTTCTACTTCATCATCGATCGCATTTACAGCATGGCGATACGCTTCTATTTTTTCATCTGAATTATGTGCATTTCCTTCGATCACTTCAGATAATGCAGCGAAATCGAAATGCCCCAAAACCACAATATCATTTCCCGTTAAGAAATCATTGCTTTGAACATTGAGAAAGCTTTGAATAAATGGCTGCCAGGCTGTGTCAGCACCGCCTTTTCCATGATTGGCCCTTACGCCAATATCTTCTGATATGCCTACAATTACAAAACGGGCAGGAGATGATTCCAGGTCCGCAACACTTTTTACAACAGCAACTTCTTCTCCAATCTTTGTCTCAAATTTCCGAATGTGTGTAAACGAAAGAATGTCCTTTTTACCGTAAATTTTAAGATGCTGCATAGAAATAGTTTATCTACTAAAGCTATTGTTTTGTTTCAAATAATCTTGTTTCTTTTTGAAATAAATTTTAAGACACTGACGAAAATCATATACGACGTGGAGTGTAGTGTGTGCGATGTACGAAGTACGGTGTACGAAATACATCAGGTATTGCTTCGTGGTAACTTTCGTGCTTCGTACATCGAACATTGCTGCTAGGCAATCTCGCCATTAATCATGACTTTCTCTATAAGGTTACTACCAAATGCATATGGTAAGTAAGCTAAAGAAGAAACAGGTTTGGTAAAAATCAGATTGGCTCTTTTACCTTTTGTGATACTGCCAACCTCGTCTTGCAGCTCCATTGCATAGGCACCGTTTATAGTTGCGGCATTGATAGCTTCTTCCGGCAGCATTTTCATTTGGATACAGCTAAGCGAAACGACGAAATTCATGTTGCCGCTCGGGGAAGAGCCGGGATTAAAATCTGAGGCCAATGCCACTGCGCAGTTTGCGTTGATCAATTGTCGTGCAGGTTGCATGGGCATACGCAGAAAAAAAGCGGCGGTAGGTAAAAGCGTGCCGATCACAGAGGAAGAACCCATCAGTTGAACGTCTTTGTCAGTCATGGTTTCCAAATGATCCATTGAAACAGCGCCCAATTCAATGCCTTTTTCTATGCCACCGATGCTGTTCAATTGATTGACGTGCAATTTTGGCTTTAATCCATATTGCATGCCAGCCCTGCAAATCGTTTCCATTTCGTCGGGAGAAAAGAAACCGGTTTCACAAAAAACATCGATGTAATCAGCTAATTTTTCGTTGGCGATTACCGGCAACATTTCGTTTATGATGGAGTCAATATAGCCTTGATGATTTTCCTTGTACTGAACCGGATAAGTATGTGCACCGAGGAACGTAGCTTTAATAGAAAGCGATGATTTTTCTTTTAGCTTTTTAATGACGCGCAACATCTTCAACTCTGACTCTACAGATAATCCGTAACCACTTTTAATCTCTATGGCTCCTGTACCTAGTTTGCTTAGTTCATCCAAACGTTTCCACGCCTGAGCGAAAAGGTCATTTTCTGATGTGTTGCTGAGTTTGTTTGCAGAGTTCAAAATGCCGCCGCCTTTTGCAGCGATCTCTGCATAACTCAATCCATTTATTTTATCTACGAATTCCGTTTCACGACTTCCAGCAAACACAATGTGCGTGTGGCTGTCGCACCATGCCGGTAAAACAAATGAACCTTGCGTATCGATTGTGTTTGTGCTGCTTGTTTGCAGATCGCTCATTTTTCCGTAGTCTGCAATGGCTCCATCTTCGATGATGAGGTAGGCGTTTTCAATTGTTGGCAGTTCGCGTAAGGCATTACCGCGCAGTAATGTATTTTCCTCTCTCACTCCAACTAACTGTGCAATATTCTTTATGATCGTTGTAGACATTCGATAATTTGATTTTTACAAATTACCACTAAGACACTAAGGACACCAAGTTTCCCCGGGAGAGCCCTTAGTGCGGCTTAATGTCCTTAGTGCCTTAGTGGTAAAAATTTTGGTCTCGGCATTTCCCTACTCAATGCACTTTTCTTTTCTTCTTGTATCTATGATGTATTGAATTTTCCATTTGCCGTCCATTCTCACCAACTGAAACGAATTTACTCCGCAATGACTGAATTTTTCGCCCAGGAAAAATTGATATGGCGTCCACACAGATGCAAGATCAGCATCGATTTTAATGGTTTCAAATTGAATCCTTTCATCAAATACCAATGGATGCGGCATTGCCACGAAGTCTATAAACTTGCTCATCTCCTCCGTTCTCACCACCACCTTTTGTTCTTTGTTTGATACGATTGTTTGCAGTACTGCGTTTGGCGAAATGCTACTTATCAACAACGCAGTGTCTGAGGTTTTCATGCCCTTAAAAAAATTGTTGATCGTTTCTTTAATGGCAGATTCTTCTGATTGCGCATGCAACAAAGAGCACAGGAATAAGCAGAAAATGGAGAGGGCGTATTTCATATTTGAGATTTGATTTAGCCAAATTTATTTCAACCTTTCGGAAATGTCCAATCCAAATTTTCTCGATGTATCTTTTGCAATATCATAACCTGCATCGGCGTGACGAATTACTCCCATTCCCGGATCGTTTCTTAACACGCGAGCCAGACGGGCCGCGGCATCATCAGAACCATCAGCAACAATAACCATTCCCGCGTGAATGCTGTAACCCATACCTACGCCACCACCATGATGAAGACTTACCCAGCTTGCACCACCGGCGGTGTTCACCAAAGCATTTAGCAACGGCCAGTCTGCCACGGCGTCGCTGCCATCCAGCATGGCTTCTGTTTCACGATTAGGACTCGCTACAGAACCTGTATCGAGGTGGTCGCGACCAATTACAATCGGCGCTTTTACTTTTCCTGATTTCACTAATTCATTAAATGCAAGACCTGCCTTTTCACGCTCGCCCTGGCCCAACCAGCAGATGCGGGCAGGTAAACCCTGAAATGCAATTTTTTCTTTCGCCAGTTTCAACCAGCGTTGCAGACTTTTATTTTCAGGAAACATGTTGGCGATCAGTTCGTCTGTTACAGCAATATCAGCAGGATCGCCGCTTAGCGCTGCCCAGCGGAACGGACCTTTTCCTTCGCAAAACAATGGTCGTATGTAAGCCGGAACGAATCCCGGAAAATCGAACGCATTTTTCAAACCTCTCTCTTGCGCACGTGCACGGATATTGTTGCCATAGTCAAATGTAATAGCGCCCATTTTTTGCAACTCAATCATTAGCTCAACATGCAGTTTCATGCTGTCATAACTAAGATCAATGTATTGCTGTGGATTTTCTTTACGCAAAACATTTGCCTGCTCATTCGTTAATGTGTGAGGAATATAACCGATCAAAGGGTCATGCGCAGATGTCTGATCAGTCAATGTATCTGGAACAATTTTTCTTTCAACTAATCTTTGCAGCAAATGCACAGCGTTGCACAACACACCAACGCTTAGCACTTCTTTGTTAGCTTTAGCTTCCAATGCACGATCAATTGCTTCGTCAATATCTGTTATTTTGATGTCCAGGTATTTTGTCTCCAGTCTTTTGTCAATGCGCCACTCTTCTACTTCTGCGATCAATGCCACACCCTCATTCATTGTGATGGCTAATGGCTGAGCGCCACCCATTCCACCCAGTCCAGCAGTTACATTCAGCGTTCCTTTTAATGTGCCACCGAAATGTTTGTCAGCTGCCGCTGCGTATGTTTCATAAGTACCTTGTACAATTCCCTGCGAGCCAATGTAGATCCAACTTCCGGCCGTCATTTGTCCATACATCATCAAACCTTTTTTCTCCAGCTCATCGAAATGCTCCCACGTTGCCCATTTGGGAACGAGCTGCGAGTTAGATATCAGTACACGCGGCGCATCTTTGTGCGTACGCAAAATACCAACAGGTTTACCGCTTTGAATCAGCAGCGTTTCATCTTCATTCAAATCTTTCAATGCTTTGATGATCAAATCGAGGCTTTCGAAATTTCTCGCCGCTTTTCCGCGACCACCATACACGATCAAATCGTCCGGACGCTCAGCTACGTCTGGGTTTAAGTTGTTTAGTAACATACGCAATGCGGCTTCCTGTACCCAGCCTTTGCAATGCAATGCAGCCCCCGTAGGTGTCTTATATTTTTCAACGTCGTAACGTTTGTAAGAAGTTGTGCTCATGTTTAATTTAGTTGATAGTACTAGTTGTTAGTTGATAGCTGTTTGTTGTTAGGACTGAGAGCTTAATTTCAAATCTCAAATTTCAAATCCTCAAATCCTTTATACAATTCAACGTTTCTCTCTTTGGCAAACGCATTTATATTTCGAACAAAAGAAAAGTCGTGAATAATATTTCTGATAGCGTTGATGTCATTGGCAAAGATTCTGTCTTCTTCCGCGAAGCCTACAAATTTGCGGACATATTCATGCGCAAACTCAAGCAGTTCGCTGCTTCGCAATGGTCTTCTGAATTCAATTGCCTGGCAGGCGCTCATTAATTCAATTGCCAGAATTGATTCCAGGTTATCAATCACCTGGTTCAATTTTCTTCCGCTGATACTTCCCATACTCACGTGATCCTCTTGTCCCAATGAAGTTGGAATACTATCGGCGCTTGCAGGGAAACATAAAGTTTTATTTTCTGTAACCAAAGCCGCGGTTGTGTATTGAGGAATCATGAAGCCGCTGTTCAGGCCAACATCTTTCATCAGCAACATTGGCAAACCCCATTTTCCTTCTAACAAAAGATAACAGCGACGGTCAGAAATATTACCAACTTCAGCGGCTGCAAAACAAGCGTAATCAAGCGGTAGAGCCATTGGCTGTCCGTGGAAATTTCCCCCGCTGATGGTGTCATCTGCCGAAAAAATAATTGGGTTATCCGTTACAGAGTTTAGTTCAATCTCTGTCAACTCATTTAAATGCGACCATGCATTGCGGCTGGCTCCGTGTACTTGCGGCATACAACGCAGGCTGTAAGGGTCCTGCACTCTTCCACAATCCATGTGACTTTGCATGATGTCCGATTGCTGCAATAACAATCTCAATCTTTGCGCCACCAATCTATTGCCCGCATATGGACGCAGTTGATGCAGTCTTTCATCGAAAGGAGCTTTCGTTCCAGTCAATGCTTCCAGGCTCATTGCACCGATGATATCGGCAGCTTCTAAACAATTGTACATGCGTTCAACTGCTTTCACTGCAAACGCTAAAATGAACTGCGTTCCGTTGATCAGCGCCAAGCCTTCTTTTGGACCGAGGTGTATCGACTTTAAATTATGCTGCTGCAAAACGCCTGAAGTGTTTTGTAGCTTGCCTTTGTAAAACACTTCTCCCAAACCAATCAGTGGCAAGAACAAATGACTCAAAGGCGCGAGGTCCCCACTTGCTCCTACACTTCCTTTTTCTGGAACAACAGGAATAACATCATTATCAATGTGCCAGATTATTCTTTCAAGCGTTACCAATTGCACACCAGAAAATCCTTGTGCCAGTGCATGCACTTTGGTAATCAACATAAGCTTTGCAATTTCTTCAGGTATCGGGTTACCAACGCCAACGCTATGACTTTGCAAAATTTTGTGCTGCAGCAATCTTGTATCTTCCGGCGAAACAGGCTTGTTTGCCAAAATGCCAAAACCAGTATTCACGCCGTATACAGTTCTGTTGTCGTCTACAATTTGTTGTACATCCTGCTGACTCTTCTTAATTTTTTCCAATGCTGTATTACCCAGTACACCTCTGATTTTTCCAGACGCAATCTGCAACGCAATACTTGCCGTTAAGTGATCAACTCCGTATTGAAATGTCATATGAGTTTTGAGTTGTGAGTTTTGTGTTATGAGTGAATTGAAAGTTGAAAATGAATTCAGGCGCGACATTCCTCTTTTCATTTTCAACTTTCAACTTTCAATTTTCAATTTTCAATTTTCAATTTTCAATTTTCAATTTTCAATTTATTTTCAATCCTATTAAATAAGCTGGCAGCTTGCAAAACTTTTTTACTGTCTTTGTTTTCATTGATCAGTTCTTCCATGGAATCCTGTAGAGCTTGCCAGATGGGCTTTACCTGTTGCAGCAATTGATTTCCCTTACTTGTAAAAGTTAAAACTTTTTTGCGACCATCTTCTTTGTCTGCGCTGATCTTTATTAGCCCTTTTGATTGCAAACTTGTAACCAATTGACTAACGGCAGAATGCGAAATATTCAGTTCATCAGAAATATCTTTGATAGATACCGCCTGCCTTTCCGACAAAATATAAAACACGGGAAACCAGGAAGCATCGAACTTAATCTTGTGATGTTTGTATACGCTGTTTACATCTGCAAGAAAACTTTCGCTCAACCTGCGCAGGCGACTGCCAAAGACCAAAAAACCAAGTGATTCGTAAAAGTTCATAAATTATATAAGTACTTATACAAATATAGGAGTTTTTATTTCACGCAAAAAATTTCGAAGGATTTCACGCAAAGGCGGTAAGATATCTGGCACTGAACAAAAGATTTCACGCGGCGAACGCAGCGAAGCAACGAGGCAGCAGATTCGAAACTAACGGCAACATTTCATTACCTAATACAGATAGGCACTATCTTATGCGCTTCGCCACTTTCGAAGCTTTGCTTGAAACTCTCTGCGTCGCTGCTCCGTTACGTTCGCCGCGAGAAACAATTTTGCGTGAAACACTCCTGCATGAAACAAAAATCCTTTGTGTGAAGTCTATTTTTTATTAAGTTAGGCTTCTAATTGATTGATATGTACCGTATACTAAGGATTACCGCTCTCATCTTTTTGGCGATTGCACTTACTTTTGGTTTTAGTTATTGCTGGCGCTCCTTTCCTATCATCAGTGGTTATGGTGCAAAGAATATTTGCTCCAATGTATTTATTGCGGGCAGATCGCCGGAAGATGTGATCAAAAATGAAATGGAAGGTTTTCCGCTGTCGCTCGGAACGTACAAGGTAAATCTGCAGGACTCTTCTGTAACCGGCTCTGTATTTGGCTTCGCTAAAAGAGTCGCTATCTTTCGCACCGGCATGGGCGCCACATTATTGAACGGCGTCAGCAAAGAAGATTTCTATAAGGAAGCAAGAAAAACAGTAACAGCTCCTACTGCATTGGATTCGGTTGCCTGGCCATATGGCAGCAAAATAAAAGACACTGTAATTGCAGGTATTGATAAGAAATTAATAGATGTTGCTTTAGACTCGGCCTTCTCGGAGCCAGGAGAAAAAAAGAACCGCAGAACAAGAGCGGTGATAATTGTTTACAATGGACAAATTATTGCAGAAAAATATGCCGATGGTTATAATGCCAATTCTAAACTTATTGGTTGGTCAATGACAAAAAGCATCACCAATGCATTACTTGGCATTTTGGTAAAAGATGGTAAGCTTGATGTAAATGCACCCGCGCCAATTGCCGAGTGGAAGAATGACGATCGCAAAAACATTACGCTAAAGAACCTGATGCAAATGTCGAGCGGTTTGAAATGGGAAGAAAACTATACCAAGTCGTGCGACGCCACCAACATGCTGTACAAAGAAAAAGACATGGGCGTTTATGCGTTACAGGCTCCATTGGAAAAGCAACCAAATACTTTTTTTTATTACTCAAGCGGTACAACAAATATTTTATCTCACGTTATTCGCGAAAAAGTTCCTGCCAATGAATACCAGGATTTTCCCTACAAAAAATTGTTGTACAAAATTGGGATGAACAGCGCTGTTGTTGAACCCGATGCTGGTGGTACATTTGTGGGTTCTTCGTATTCGTTTGCAACCGCGAGAGATTGGGCGAAGTTTGGTTTGCTGTATCTAAATGACGGCGTTTGGAACGGCGAACGCATATTGCCGGAGGGATGGGTTAAATACAGCACTACGCCTGCGACGACTCACCCAAGAGGCATGTATGGCGCACAATGGTGGCTGAACGCGGGCGCACCCGGAAATCCTGCAAACAGAGAATACCCTAACGTTCCCACCGATTGCTACTGGGCCGACGGTTATGAGGGCCAATATGTGTGGGTGATCCCTTCTAAAAAACTTGTAGTTGTAAGACTCGCTTTGGAACATGGCAACAAGATGAATGAAGATAAGTTCCTGCATGATATAGTAGCCGCAGTTCCTTAATTTGAAGATTTGAAAATTTGAAAATGAGGGAGCCAGCAGGCAGTTATTTTTTGAAGCTCTTTTAATTGTCAATTTGACAAATTACTTAACAGCCAAGATGTTCGACGAATTGAGCTAAGCCTCATCCAAGGCATTCTCAAATTTTCAAATCTTCAAATTTTCAAATTGTCGTAGCTTCGCGAATGCTCAAATCTTTCAACGTCTCACCCAGGGCCTCCCGAATCGCGATCAGTGCGTTCTTCTTTGTATCTGGTTTTAGTTTTGCAAGCTGGGCATCACGCATTCCAACATTAACGCAGAAATTACATTTGAATGAGGCGCAGTTAGGTAGCATTCTTTTTGCAATGCCGCTCGGCTTAATGCTTACGCTGCCAGTGACCGGTTTTTTGTTGAGCAAATTCAGCAGCAGAAATATCATGGCAATAGGTGCAGTTATTTTCACGCTGTCGCTGACTGCCATTGGTTTCGCTCAAACACCCTGGCAACTGGCGGTTATTCTTTTTTGCTTTGGCTCTTCGCGCAATTTCATGCATATTGCAATGAACGCACAATCCGTGCAGGTTCAGCATTTGTACAATAAATCGATCATCGCATCTTTTCACGGAATATGGAGCCTTGCAGGTTTTGCAGGCGCTGCAACGGGTGCATCAATGTTGTATTTCAACGTATCTCCGGCCGTTCATTTCAGTATTGCAGCAGCACTTTTGCTGATTGTAATTATTGTTGCATCACGTTATAGTTTGCCCGATACAGAAACCGCAAAAGAAAAACGTCCTGCTTTTATTTTGCCTGATAAATCACTGGTAAAGCTTGGTCTTATAGGCTTTTGCAGTCTCGCGTGCGAAGGGACAATGATGGACTGGACGGGTATTTATTTTAAAGAAGCGGTAATGACTCCTGCACGCTTGATCACTGTTGGTTACATTGCTTATATGACCGCAATGACAGCTGGTCGCTTTGTGGGCGATAAGCTCATTAATTTATTAAGCGTAAAAAATGTTTTGCAAATCAGCGGCGCACTGATCATGTGCGGCTTGTTTCTTTCCGCAGGTTTTCCATTCTTCATACCTTCCACCATAGGCTGTATTCTCACAGGTTTTGGCGTATCGTGCATAATGCCAATGATCTTTGCATTGACCGGAAAAAATACGACGATGAGCCCCGGCACAGCAATTGCAGCAGTCTCTACAGTAAGTTATCTTGGCTTCTTAATGGGACCGCCGTTGATCGGTTATATTGCGCACGCAGCGGGCATTCGCTGGTCGTTCGCAACGTTTGGTATGCTTGGCTTGCTGGTACTTGTTCTAACAACAAAACTTAAGATACAATAAAGTAAACCGGGCCAACGTTTCATGAGCAATTGACCAGAGAAGGAGCAGTAGAATTAGTTGAGAATGTAATTCTGTTTTCGTAAATTCATATAGACCAAATTACCTGTGTATGAAAACATTATCCGAGACCTGGTTTGCTGAGGGCTACATAGATTTTGAGCTCAAAAAATACACACTTCTGGCTTACTTACAGGAGGTAAGTAAATATTTTGCTGAAAACAAATTGTATCCCCAACTGGGCGACCTGGTTTTCCACTATAATAATATCGTCGCATTCAGAGAGAATAAAAAATACCTGCAGGAACATTTTCCTAAAACACTCACGGGCATTCAAATGGAAAAACTTCAATTGTTGTACAAACAAATGATTGAGGACGATGAACTGATGCAGGAGCTGGAAAGCATTATCAATTATTCTGCAGGCAAAATGAAGAACACCATTACAAACGGCACAGAGATTTATGAATTTGTGGAAACAAAACTGAACATCTTCCCCATCGGCCTTGTGCCGCTCGAACACAACGAAGGTTATTTTTTTCTGAACGAAGGCAAGTACAACATCACCCGTGTGTATCAATATCATTTAAGTTTTTTTGAAAAGCACGATGAAAAATATCGCACGATCGTTACGGAATATGTCGACGGCTGGGAAAGAAATATGGTGAACACCTACGAAAATATCAAAGCAGAACTCATAAGGAAAAATAAGGAATTACCCAATCCTGCTGTGTATTCCATCGAAACAGAACTTTCTTATCCGCTTGAGGAAACCTTGTTGCCGATTGCGAAAAGGAGTTTGGTGAGATTGATAAGTAAGAATGCGGCGTAGCGAGTTAATAATTAATAATTAATAATTAGTAATTAATAAGTGTAGCTCCGTGAATAGATGCGGGCATCTTAATTGTTTAAAAATTAATAAGGCGGCATTCAGTAAAGAATGCCGCCTTATTAATTATCAATTCTTAATTCTTAATTACTTCTTCGGTCTTCCTCCTCCCATAAATTTCGTCGAATAATAGCCTTCGCCTAAATCGCTGATGACTACTCCGGCATTTACAGATGCGTGAACGAATTTGTTGTTGGCCAGGTAAACGCCAACATGCGAAACGCCACGGCCGCGTATGTTGAAGAAAACCAGATCACCTTCTTTCAATTCACTTTTTGAAACCTTCTGGCAATTTTGATATTGATCCCTTGATGTGCGGGGCACACTAACAGCAAAAACATTTGACATCAAGGTGCTGGAGAAACCAGAGCAATCAATGCCTCTTCTATCGTTGCCACCATATTTGTATGGTGTTCCATACCAATCTTCGATAAATTCAAACAGACCGGCCTCGTTGCTAATGTACTCAACCGGAATATCGAGCATGATGGCATATTTGAACAACAGCTTGTCTACTTTTTCAATATTCACTGAACCAGCATTGTTCAGCGCAAGACCATCTGCAGCATATTTAGAGGAATTATCAGCTTTTACACTACCTGTTTTTGTGTTGGAACCAGGCGTCACACTTATGGAGTTGATGAACTCAGGAGATGATGAATTCTTTGCGGCAGTAGTTTTACCGGTTGCAGTAGCATGCTTAGATGTGCTACAGGAAACAATTCCAAAAGACGCAATAATGATTACGAACCAATTCTTCAATGGATAATATATTTTAAAAATATCAATAGGTTAGTCTGCGCAAAAATAAGGGGAAAAGCTGTAAAAACCGCGATTTCAGGCCATTTTAGACGTGTGAGCACGCAGATGGCACTGATTGGACTGATTTACGCTGATTTTTTAATAACTGAGTAACTGAATAACTGAGTAACTGAAAAGGTAGAATGATTGACCTCTGAAGAAACTTGCTATCGTTCGACACATTAGAAGAACATCAGCGTAAATCAGTCCAATCTGCGTCATCTGCGTGCCATCCTCTAATTCCTCTCTCCCACATCTCCATCTTCATCAAGGTCCTGATGAAATATTTTTTCCAACAGCTCAAATAACTCCAGATGTTTTTCTTTAAACAAATGTGGTTGCTGGAAAAAATATTCTGAGGCGACGGCGAAGAATTCTGCTTTGTTGGTAGCGCCGTAAATGTTAATGTCGGAATGATTGCTTTTCATTTTGCCTATTTCCTCCGACATGAATTTTAACCAGGGAATAGTGTATTGTTTGGTGAGTAGTATTTCTGGCACACCATCTACTGCGCCGTCTTCTTTATCGAGCAGATGAACAAACTCATGAATGCCCGTATTTTCTTTATCCTTCTCTCTTCTGAAACCTTCGCGTAGTGAAGGCAGTGAAAACACTACAACTTGTTGCATCGCGCCCTCACCCACCATTCCTAGTGTGCGAAGGTCACCATCTACAGTAGAAAAATTTTCGTTATTGAATGAACCGGGATATAGCAACACATCTTTCACGTTGTGATATTTCCATTCATCAAAACCGAATATGGGAATAACGGCACTCGCAGCGACTAGCATTTTATCCAACTCTGTGACCTCAGTATTTACGCCATGTATGCCCACATAGGAAAGAAAGTCTTTTACCTTATCGATGAACCTCGCCTGATCTTCTGGTGATAGATTTCTGTAGAATGCTACATGCTTTTCCATCATGTCATCATAGTTCTCGGGCAGTGCAACGGGTTTTCGTTTGCGATCCCGTAAAAAATAAATCACAATTACCAAAACAAAAAGCATGATGTAGATGGCCTGCATTGGTTCCATTGGTCAATTTGAGAATTTGAAGATTTGAAAATTTGAAAATGTTGGTTCCGGTGCGAACATACGTTTCTTTTTCAAACATTGTCAATATCAAAAATTCTTGCATAGCAGCTTACCAGCTTTCGATAATGCAACTTCGAATTTCAACTCATTTTCAAATTTTCAAATCTTCAAATTTTCAAATTATTCAAAACCGCCAGCCTTTACTTATCAACAACGCTTTACACTCAGGACAAAAATCAGTCTGTTCATCCGTGGTGTTGCGGCCCTCTTCGTCATGCATGAAGCAATACGTAACAGGGCAATGTTTTAAGCCTTGCGTGTGGCCAAGTTCGTGAATGCAAACTTTAAATAATTGCTCTTGTCTTTTCTCTTTGGAAAGTCTGTAAGTGGAGGCTACACAGGATTTGCCAGGACATTGGCCGAGGCCCAAAATGCCCCAGTCTTTTACTTTGTCTTTTGTAGTGCTGATATCTTTTTCTGTGAGTCCGATGATCACTTCACCTTCGCCGGTGCGGGAAGAAAGGAATGTTAGCAGCGAGTCCGCCTTGTAGCGGTTGCGCTTGGCGTAATATGCCTTTTTGGGTAAGGGTAATGGCTTAGTGAGTGTAACGTATGGATAGTGTTTTTTGATTGCGTTGTAAACATATTGCAGATCTTCTTGCGGAAAATTTCCGAAAGGTTGTATCTGCACAACTAAATTCTCGCCCTTGTCATTTTGCGTTCTCGCATGACAACAGCCAAATATTACTGCAACTATGATGAGTGTTGTAAATAATCGCATAGGGTAATCATTTAAATTACATCTACGGTAAAAGATTTACTTAGTCAACTGTTGGCTCGATAAAGGCAGGTTTTTCGCGAAAGATATACGTAAGGAAAAATGAAAAGCGAGATTGCTTTTGTTGTATAAAAATATAACAAATGGTTCGAGTTTTCTAATAGAATTTAGGCACAAAAGATTTAAAGATTTGGTAAAAAAGGGAGCACGCAGATGACGCTGATTGGGCAGATGAACGCAGATTTTTTGTTGGAACACAGATGACACTGATTAGACTGATTTACACGGATTATTTTCGCGATTGGTTATTTATTCCCGTAGCTAAACTTTTCTTCTATGGATTTTATTAACTGCTGCGCCATCATATAGATTTTGAAGATAGAAGTACTTGAGTTGTATGTGTAATTTAAATTTTCTATTTCTCCTTTCAGTTTCTCCCTTTCAACATCAAAAGGATCCAACCCTTTTCTTTCACTTTCCTTCTTAGTATCGATTCCAATATAAAAATAACTGGCATCGGAATATTGTAACCATGAAAGCGACGAATCGCCATCGCTTTTGTGTTTGTAAATAAATGGATAAATTTTCTCGTTCCTGAATTTCTCAAAATTGGCGGACGCGAATGTTAACAAGGAATCACAATCTATTTTTAAAGGATTTAATGTAGCCACATAGTTTATTTCTCCTTTGTTATCGCTGTAATAAATGCATTTCGTCACCATCCCTGCACCATGAAGTTTATAAAACAGATAACTTTCTTTAGCGACCATTACCTCTCCCAACCCTTGTATTGTATATACTACTGGCGAAAAGCAACATCCGTCGGCAAATTGCACAATCGTATCTACACCCTTTTTACGAAGTGAAATTATTTCATTCAAAACGGAGTCCTCAAGGCTTTGGCTTTTCGCTGAAAACGAAATCAGACATAGTAATAGAAAGGATAGTTTTCGCATGGGTTAGTACTTAAGTTCGTTTTGAACTGATTGTGTGATTGCTTGAAGTATCAAATACAGTTTGTAAGTCGATGTTTGAATGTTGTAAGAATAGTTCAAATTCTCAGGGCCGTTATCAGAATAATTATACTGACAATCTTCGAAAGTAAAGTCATGTCCCACCTGCTCTTTTCCAACTAACACACCAATGTTAATACCTTCTGTATGGGAGGGATAGTAAATATCATAGACAGTGTTTACACCGTCCGGTTTTTGCTTAATAATGTGCGAACAAATCGGCTGCTTGATAATTGTCGTAATATTATCCGCTGCCCATTTCAGCATTAGTTCTGCATCTACCTTCATGGGTTTGGAAACTGCTGTTCGTCCCATGATACCTGCGGAATCTGAATATGTCATAAACCTCATCAAATATGTTTCTCCTTTGGTCTGATAGAAAACAAAAGTGTATTCCTGAACGACTATTTCCCCGAGTTGCTTTGACTGTTCAATCCATCCATACATCGGAACTATTTTTCCATAACGAATGATGGTATCAACGCCTTCACTTTGAAGTTTTTTTATCTGGCGATAGGCTGTGTCTCGACTAAATTGAGCCTGTCCACACAAACACGAAAAACATAAAACAAGGATAAAAACTATCCGGGTCATTGGGTTAAGATTTGATATGCTATTATAGACAATTATTCCATTATTTTTTCTTGGTTCCAACAAAAAATAGTTCGTCCCGAACTTTATCTACAGTTTCTTGAAGCATATTGTAAAGCTTATATGTTACAGTACTAATGTTGTGAGGGTAGTTTAAATTGCGAGGTCCGTTTGTATATGCGTTGGTGTCAAAATCATCTCCTTTAAAACTTTGCGAACTGTGGTATGTACCGGCGCTTATTGCGACGTCGAAATTGCTGGGATGAGAAGTTTTGAGCGGTATGTAAACAGAATCATTTTCCCAGGGGATTCTGTAAACAAATGGAAACACGTAACCCCTATCAAAATCATCCAGTCTTTTGAGAGAATAATCGAAAAGAGAGTCACAATTAACAGGGAAAGGTTTTGATACAGCAATATCTGTATAAGTGCCATCCTCGCTTACGTAATCAATGCAAGCTATCAGCATACCTTTGCCATTTTCTTTATAAAAGATGTAATCACTATCAAAAATCATTATCGTATCACCGAGCCCCTTCACTTTCCTTGGAAATCCGGTATGAACAAAGGCCACAAAAAAAATTATCGTCGTATCAATTCCTCTTCGGTGGAAAGATTCTATTTCACTCTTCACCTTGTCAGCAAGATCCTGACTATATGAAGAAAAAGAAAGGAGACATAAAATACCAATTAGGATCTTTTGCATAGAGGTTAGAATTTCTTCTGTATAATACAAAATAAATTGCGATTTTTAATTAGCACACAGATGACACTGATTTGACTGATGACCACTGATCTTTTGCTGAATTGAATTTCCCGCGTATCATTAGCAGCATCCGGTGTTACGCGCTTCGACAAGCTCAGCCTGACACTCCGCTTACGCTGTCACGCTGAGCTTGTCGAAGCGCGGTTGAACATAGACAATGCGCTGTATTCATTTCGCTACTATACTACAAAAAAATCTGTGGTCATCAGTCAAATCAGTGTCATCTGTGTGCCAAATCACAGCTGTTAACAACTACATATTTTTACGTACTCTCTTATCCGTATTTTTGCCGTTACCATGAAATTTTCTCACTTACATACACATACACAGTTTTCCTTATTGGATGGGGCCTCTCCGATCTCTTCTTTGTTCAAAAAAGCGGCCGATGATGGCATGCCCGCCATCGCTATTACGGACCATGGTAATATGTTTGGTGCATTCGATTTTGTGAACGAAGCGGGTAAGCATAAAAATCCGGACGGCTCACTAAAAGTAAAACCAATTGTAGGTTGCGAATTTTATGTGGTAAAGGATCGTCACCAGAAACAATTTTCCAAAGAGCAGCGTGATGATCGCTATCACCAGGTATTGCTGGCGAAAAACGCGGTGGGTTATCAAAACCTCGTGAAGCTAACCTCCAAAGGATATATTGAAGGGATGTACTCCAAATATCCGCGTATTGACAAGGAGCTGATCCTGCAGCACCACGAAGGATTGATCGCGACCACTTGTTGCATCGGTGCCTACGTGCCGCAAATGATCCTGAACAAAGGCGAAGAGGAAGCGGAAAAAGAATTCAAATGGTGGCTGGATATTTTTGGTGAAGACTACTTCATCGAGTTGCAGCGCCACGACATGAAAGAACAGGAACTGATCAACCAAACGCTGATCAAGTTCTCTAAAAAATACAACGTTCCCGTAATTGCTACCAACGATAGCCATTACGTGGACCGCGAAGATTACAACGCCCACGACATTTTGCTTTGTATCAACACCGGCGAAAAGCAAAGCACGCCGGGGTTTGACGACTTTGTAAATGATGATGCGCAGGTAAAGAACCGCCGTTTCAAATTTCCTAATGACAAGTTTTATTTTAAAACGCAAAAGGAAATGATCGAGCTGTTCCAGGATATTCCGGAAGCGATCGACAATACCAACATGATCGTGGATCGTGTAGATGTATTGAAGTTGAAGAAGGACATCATGTTGCCCGCCTTCCCTATTCCCGCAGCGTTTCAGATACACAACGACTCGAATCTGAACCAGTGGGAGTTTTTGAAACACCTTACTTATGAAGGTGCGAAACAACGCTACAACGACATTACACCCGACATACAGGAACGTATCGACTTCGAATTGTTTACCATTAAAACAATGGGATTTGCCGGTTACTTCCTTATCGTGAGTGACTTCATTCGCGAGGGGCGTAACATGGGCGTATTCATTGGGCCGGGTCGTGGATCTGCGGCGGGTAGCGCCGTGGCCTATTGCATCGGCATCACCAATATCGACCCTATCAAGTACAACCTGCTGTTTGAGCGTTTCCTTAACCCGGATCGTAAGTCGATGCCCGATATCGATACGGACTTTGATGACGATGGTCGCCAGCGGGTG
>Ga0318567_10000315_pt1 | contig 20910 bp, 19 predicted proteins | sample GRESIP088b5f20_FD_203691 | JGI IMG/M metagenome (GOLD analysis project Ga0318567, IMG submission 203691) | Tropical soil microbial communities from Luquillo Experimental Forest, Puerto Rico - GRE.SIPMG.088b5f20 | ecosystem: Environmental > Terrestrial > Soil > Tropical forest > Bulk soil...
ACATTGTTCCCAATTACAATAGAGCTCCCTTCACCCCGAGCTTCAATATACATTGTCGTTTCATAAAAATAAGGCGAAGGGAAATAACCCAAATGCACATTTTCTCCAACGCTAACTTTTCCCAGACCCTTAACCAATACAGGTTGATTTATAATTGGTTTACCTTGAAAGTGGTTATCGCTTAAGCATTTATATAAATAAATGCGCCATCTTTGATAATACTTGACTATTATTCTACTTAACAAAATATTTAAGTTTGGGTCTTAAAATTCCTGGAATTCGATTTAAACTATTTCCCGCCCCATACAATGTGTTTTCAACATCAAAGGAGAATATCTTTTCAGTTGAAAGAACTATATATTTCTGAGCCTCGCCAAAAATAAGGTTAAAGACATATTTCCCTGAATTAAGAAGAAAAGCCGGAATAATTATATCAACTGTATAACATTTTTTCTCGGAGTTATTTTCATTTGCAAATGGAGCAAAAGCTTCAAACAATAAGATTTCTTCTTCATTATAAATCTGATAACCCAATGCAAACGACTTTCCTTCTTCTTTACACTCAAATGTTGCACTAATCAATATCTCGTCTTCAATCGTAATGTTTTTTTCACCTTTTAAAGTTGATACAGCTACATTTAAAACTTTAATTCTATTGTTCTCTATATTCAGGTCTGAACTTAAATTGGTGTCATTTTGATCTTTTTTGTAAGCATCAAAAATGTCATCCATCCTACCAGTAGCGGCTAATTGACCATTCTTTAGGAAAAATCCACTGTTACACAATTGTTTCACCGCTGCCATATTATGACTCACAAACAAAACAGTTCTCCCCTCACCTTGTGAAACATCCTTCATCTTACCCAGGGCCTTTTTCTGAAACTCCGCATCACCAACAGCAAGCACTTCATCAACAATTAAGATTTCCGGTTCCAAATGTGCAGCAACACCAAATGCCAGGCGCACATACATTCCGGATGAATATCGTTTTACCGGCGTATCTACATAACGCTCTACTCCCGCAAAATCTACTATTTCATCAAACTTCTTTTTTATCTCGGCTTTCGTCATACCAAGTATAGCTCCGTTTAAAAAAATATTTTCTCTCCCCGATAACTCAGGATGAAACCCCGTACCTACTTCAAGCAAGCTGGCAACCCTGCCTTTTATTTTAATGTTGCCAATAGTGGGAGCCGTGGTCCTACTTAATATTTTCAAAAGAGTAGACTTGCCCGCCCCATTCCTTCCAATAATACCTACGGCGTCACCTTGCTTTATTTCAAAGTTTATATCGCGAAGGCTCCATACATATTCGCTGTCTCCTTTACTGGTGCGATCATTGGTTTCGCCAACTTTCAAATAAGGATCCTCGTTGCCTCTGATCTTGTGCCACCATCTGTTGATGTCATGTGCCAAAGAACCGGTTCCTATTTGCCCTAACCTATATTGTTTGGAAAGATTTTCTACTTTAATGACAGTATTGCTCATTACGTCAATTTGAAAAATTAAAAATTTGAAATGAAATCACGGCCCGGAAGTTTTAAACGGTATCCATAAAGCTTTTCTCCACCTTGTTAAACATTATTACTCCGAAGAACAATACCACCATCGTAAACGCAAAGCTGTACAACAAAGTACCGGCAGTAAATGTGCCGTCACCAAACAGTGCATAACGAAACGCCTCAGCCAAAGGTGTGATAGGATTCATTTCCAACAATAACCTTTTCTTACTCCCCTCGGCTAATTGCTTTAAAGGATAGGGAATGGGCGAAATGTACATTCCAAGCTGAACGGCAAACGCAAGCAGAAGCGAGAAGTCACGGTATTTTGTAGTAAAAGATGATATGATAATTCCCAATCCTAAACTCAACACTGCGAGTATAAAAACGACTGTGGGAATCAGAAGTAAAGAAATATTGAAGTGAAATGACCATTTTCCGGTTATTCCATAATAGAGCATTATAACGAGCAACAAACAGAACTGTATTCCAAATTTTATCAAATTTGATATTACAACGGAAATAGGCAAAACCAACCGTGGAAAATAGACCTTGCCAAAGATGGGTGCATTGGTTACGAAGGTGCCCGCGGTGGCGGTCAGTGCTATTGAAAAATAATTCCAGAGAATTATCCCACTCATATAAAACATGGGACCTGGCACGCCTGGATCCATCTTAGCAATGCCACTAAATAAAACCAAAAATATGATGGTGGTAAAAATGGGCTGTATTACGTGCCAAACCGGCCCCAGCACTGTTTGCTTTACTTGTGCAGCAAAATCTCTCTTCACGAATAACATGATCAAATCCCTGTAGCGCCATACTTCCTTTAGTTGCAAATCTAGCATCGACGTCTTGGGCTCAATAATCATGTCCCAATGCTCCTTATCTGTATTCGATTCAGTCATAACCGGTTCCCGTTCTAGCTCTTTAGACAAAGTACTCATATTCTCCAATGGTGGTTCTATTTATAGGTTGAAACTGCATTGTTGCTGAGAAAATATTTTTCTCCTGTTTCAACACACACAGCTATATTCTCGTTATTAAAATCAAGTTTGTTGCCACTTTTGCTTACCCATCCTGTATGCGTTGCTGGGTTGCCCGTCACAAGAGCATAAGGAAGTACGTTTTTGGTAACAACAGCTCCTGCGCCTATGAATGCATATTGGCCTATTTCTACGCCACAAATAATAGTAGCATTTGCGCCGATTGTCGCACCCTTTCGGATGATCGTTTTTTTAAACTGATCTTTTCTTGAAATAGCGCTTCTGGGGTTTATAACATTCGTGAAAACACAGGATGGTCCTAAAAACACATCGTCTTCACAAACAACCCCTGTGTATAAAGAAACATTATTCTGAACTTTTACATTGTTTCCCAAAATCACGTTGGGCATGATAACTACGTTCTGCCCTATGTTACAATTTTTCCCCACAATGCACCCCTGCATTAAGTGGCAGAAATGCCAGATTTTGGTTTCGTCGCCGATCACACAACCTTCGTCAATATAACTGGATGAATGAGCGAAGTACATGGTCTATTTCTTTCTTTTTTTCTTTCCGAAAAGTCCGCCGAAAAGAGATTTCTTTTGTTCATCGAAATAGTGGCTCTTCTTGCCAGACGCATAGCCGTACCCATATCCGTAGTAACCGCCGTATCCTCTTACGTGCTTGATATCATTGATGATGATGGATTGTCTTGGCAATTTTTTCTGCCTGTACATATCCTCGATAAATGCGATTTGCTTTTTATAGGTGTACCCCTGTCTGATAATGTATACGGCACCGTCTGCTAATTCGCCCAATATTAATGCATCACTAACCACGCCTACCGGCGCAGTGTCCACGATGATAGTGTCAAAATTCTTCCTTGCCCATTCAAAGATTTCTTTAATAGCGGGAGACAATAACAATTCCGCAGGGTTAGGAGGAACAGGTCCGCAGGGTAATAAATACAAGTCAGGAATTTCTTCCACCGGAATGACCAGCTCATCAAGAGACACATTACCAACGATGAAATTGGTAATACCTTTTCGCACATGAATTCCCAGGCCGCTCGCAACTTTAGGTTTGCGAATATCAAACTCCATCACAAGCGTTTTCTTTTTAGCAAGCGCCATCACACCCCCGAGGTTTGTGCTGACGAAAGATTTACCCTCACCACTGAATGTTGAGGTTACAATAATGACCGGCTTGTTTACATTATTCAATATGAATTGCAGATTTGTACGAATAATTCTGAATTGTTCTGCAATAAATTTTCGTGAGTTATTTCTCATCACCAAAGGAAGATCCTCGGCTTCTGAGTGTCCAATCTCACCGATGATTGGAGTTTGCGTTAAATTCTCAACGTCGGTGATGCTGTTTACTTTATCGTTAAACAGTTCTATAAGTGCGGCGATCCCAACCGGGATGGCAAGTCCCACCATGAGGTACATCATGTAAACGCTCTTCCTGTTAGGTGATACGGGAGCATACGATGCAACAGCGGGTTCCACTACTCTTGATACAGAGATAGTAGAAGCGGAGGAAATGGAAACTTCAATCCTTTTCTGCAACAGGAAAGAAAAGAGATCCTGCATGATCTGCTGCTTTCTTTTTATATCGAGCAATTGCCTTGTTTTGTTTGGCATTGCCTGGAGTTCGTTCTGTGCATTTTGCGTATTTATCTTAAGATTTTTTTCTGTAAGGCTGTAAGAAGATCTTATATTGTTCAAAGCCTCGATCATATCCCTTCTCATTTTGTCGAGGGATGCATCCATTTTCTGAATAATAGGGTTCCCTTCAGGGACGCTTCTTAAAGTAGCTTCTTTTTCCAGCTGTAATTTGTTATAGTCTAATATATACGCACCTAGCGCCGGCTCTTCAATTCCGAGGGTGGTAGGAACTAGTTTGTCAAAGTTGGCTTTGTTGCTCAGGTAGCCGGACAACCAATTCACAATGCTCAATTTTACATTGCTTTCTGTTTGCTGCTTGAAGTAGTCATCGTATCTCTCAAGGTAATTGTTTGCCTGCGCATCCACATCGTACAGTGCATTCTTTTCCATGAAGTCCTGTAGATTTTTCTCTACTCCGGAAAGTTCACGCTTGATTGTATCTAACCTGTTATCAATAAACTGAAGTGTTATCTGCGCAATTCTGTTTCGATCCTCGATGTTCATGCTGTCATATACAGCCATTATATTGGTTAGGATGTCCGCGCAGAGATCTCTGTTCTCCGTTGTAGCGGCAAGATTCAAAACGTCCGTTCCTTCAGCATGGCCCACGCTCAGAGCGCCCTTATATCCATCAGCAACTGACGAGGCCGGGTTGTGGGTGATTAAGAAGCGGGGAAGCTCACTGCCTACATGAGTGATATCACCTGTCTTTAGTATTTTTAAATTAAGTGATCCAAAAGAAAAGTTTTGACCAAACGATATTTTTTTAGGATCGGCGTTAAGGGTGAATGAATTATTGTCTGTAACCTGTATATCTAAACTGAATGAAGTATTTGCAAAACCAGTCGTGTCATTGAGGATAAGCTCGATGGGACTGTTCTTGTATAAGAGACTCGTTTTTACATTTCCTACAGAATAATATGCCGTTTGCAGATTGAGGTTTTGCACCACACGTTTCATCATTGGCTTGGACTGCAAAATGAGCATTTCATTGTTGAGATTCATTCCATTTGATGGGCTCATGAAAAGCGAACCCAACTTGCTATCAGCAGTGGACGAGCCACCCAATTGATTATTTTGGATGAGCATGGAAGACCTTGCACTGTATAACGGCACCGTGTAACGCAATTTTACATATGCCAGCACCAATCCGATTATGCCACAAAGTAATATCCAGGGCAGGTACTTAAGATACTTAAGAATAAAGTCCTTAATATTTAAATTGTTTTGCGGGGATTCAGATATTAATTCAGAAAACGAATTTTCAGCCATTCAAAAAAGTTATAATTATTTAGTGATGCTAATTATTTGTGGTTGCTTAAAGTAATAATTAACGTAGTTATTATTGATGCAGTCGATAAAATAGCTGTCGTAATTCCGATCCATCTCGTTGTTTGGTCTGTCGTAATAGCTTTCTTGTCTAACATGTCGACATATACCATATCATTTTGCTGCAGGTAAAACCATTCAGATTGAAATATGTCTGGAGACTTCAAATTCAATCTCCCAAATTCTCTTTTCCCATCCTTTTCACGTACAACTAAAATATTATCGCGTTTACCGTATATGGTGAGATCACCGGCCATGCCAAGCGCGTCCATGATACTTACTTTTTGAACTGGAAATGTATAGGTACCGGGTTTTGTTACATCGCCTAAAATAGTGACCTTAAAATTTAAAAATCTTATGTTGTAGTAAGGATGAATTAAAAGCTTTTCAAACTTTCTATCAAGCTCCAGTTGCAATTGCTGAATGGTTGAATCGCTCACTTTTAAAGGACCCAGACCGGCCATTTGAATGTAGCCCGCCTTGTCAACTTCATAACCCATCATTGTATTTTGCTGTGTTGTGGCAGACGGGCTGCTTAGCATGTTGTAAGGTGCCGTTGCAGCGACATCATCGCTATATACTGTGATGTTAAGAATATCGCCCGTTTGAATAACAGGCTCCTTATAATTAATTGATGAAAGTTTCGCCGTATCAAAGTTTCCCTGGAAGTATCGGAGTTCCTTAGGGTTGCCGCAAGATGCGAGGATTAAAACCAGCAAGGCAATAAGCCCTGTATATGATAATCTCATTGTTGTTTTAAGTGTTGTTTTAAAGTTTTTTCAGTTTTGTTTTAGGTAAGTTCGCGGTTAGCTTATAACCCAAACATTCGATCACTAATTCAACTCTATTTTTCAATATCTTTTTTACTGTTCCTGTTTTATCCATCAACGGTCCGGTGGTCACTAATACTTCATCGCCTATTTCCATATTTATGGGCGCAATCTGAACATCTTCATATTCATTCAAAAACTTTTTGATGTTCTCAATTTCTGCTTCCCTGATAACTGCGGGTTTGCCTAACCAATATACGAAGTTTACAACTCCGTTCACCGCCCTTATAACAGACAAATCTTCTTGTGCAATTTTTACAAAAACATAAGATTTAAATAATGGCTCTTCAACCACTTTAACTCTATCGCTCCATTGCTTTTTTACTTTATTCAAGGGGCAATAACTTTCAAATCCTTTTTGATGTAAAAGAGAATCAATCTTCTTTTCCCAACGAGGTTTTGTATAAAGCGCATACCAATCTTTGTTCTGCATTATGGTTACTTCTTAAATACAAATGTAACAAACATCCAATCCCTTGAAACTTTCGCCAGGACACAGCTTCGCCACCTCAGTCACAAAACTGTTTTATAACTGATTGATTTTTTGAAGCTTCCAATATGCAATAACCGTTCCTATCTTTTTTACCAAAATAAAAAAGGCACAGAGGACCTTTCTTTAATAGCTGTCTCTTATGCCTTAATATTAAAACAAATAAAATGTCGTATACTTCTCACAGAATATATTGTTTAAGGGTGCGTCTTGTTTAAAATATTAATCACTTAACAACAGTTAACCGAACATTCTCAAAACCTTAATATCTCTCAACAACGCCTGTAAACAGGCTGACGGCTGCAAATATATGTGATTTTAGAACCCAAAAAATACCCGGCCCCCGCGGCGAACTTCTTATTAATCAATAAATAATTTCGATAATAAAAAGCGCAAGTTATTCTCTTTTTGGAACTCTACTTTTAGCAAAAAGTCAAAATATTATCCATTTTATCCTATATATTCGTTACCAAACCGTTCAAATTGAACCAACGATTCTACTCTCTTGATGTTTTCCGGGGTGCCACCGTGGCCCTAATGATTCTTGTAAATAACCCTGGCAGCTGGTCTCATATTTATGAACCGCTGGAACACGCTCCATGGCATGGTTATACACCCACGGATCTCGTTTTCCCATTTTTCCTTTTTGCGGTAGGTAACGCGATGGCTTTTGTAATGCCCAAATTGCACGCCGCGGGGGACGCCGTTTTTTTAAAGAAAGTGTTTAAACGGTCGTTTCTGATATTTTTTATCGGGCTGTTGATGAACTGGTACCCGTTTGTACACTGGCAGGATGGTCACCTGATCGCTAAGTCATTACATGATATTCGTATATTAAATGTGTTGCAACGCATTGCTTTGTGCTATTTTTTTGCCTCTCTGATTGTTTACTACTGCAAGCCAAAGAGCGCCTTTGTAGTGGGTATGATGATATTGTTAATTTATTGGGCACTTTGCCTTTTACTTGGCTACGGACCCGATCCTTTTTCGCTGGAAGGCTTTTGGGGCACCCATCTTGACCGCGCTGTTTTGGGGAGCTCTCACATGTATCACGGTGAGGGCGTGGCATTTGATCCTGAGGGACTTGGCAGCCTACCACCAGCTATCGTCCAGGTTATCTTTGGTTATCTTGTTGGGCAATTTATTCAACAGAAAACGAAGGAAAACAACTCTCCTTCAGCGTTTTATGAGTTACTGACCAAACTTTTTGTGATAGGTTGTGTACTTTTTTTCGCAGGAATCTGCTGGGGTGGTGTTTTTCCAATCAATAAAAAAATATGGACAAGCAGCTACGTATTGCTTACCACAGGCCTTGCCACATTGGTGATTTCAATAATGATTTATCTGATTGAAGTTAGAAATGCGAAAGGCTTCGTTACCAGGCTTTTTGATGTTTTTGGCAAAAATCCTTTGTTTATCTACGTGTTAAGTCAACTATTGCCTAAAACGGACGCTATTATCAGGGTGAAGAATGGCGTGGAAGAAGATGGCACGATTGAATACTCGTCTCCATTAAACTGGTTTTACACGCATGTCTGCGATCCACTGTTTTCTAACCCTAACAATGGTTCCCTGCTGTTTGCAATTTGTATTGTGCTGTTCTTTTGGCTCATCGGGTTTTGGCTGGACAAAAAGAAAATTTATGTAAAAGTCTGATTGCCGTTTTCAGACAATTAACCTAAGCATTGCTTAAACTTATCCTCAATATTGTCAGAAGATCTTGCCAGTTTCTGTTTAAGAAACCGGTAACCTGGATGGCCGATAAATTTTCATCGTCACCGGACAAAGCCGCTATCAATCAATCACTTGATGCGCTTTTAAAGGAAATAAAAGAAGGCAATACGCATAAGGGTCTTAGACTAAATGCGGACCTGGTCTCCGGAAAATACATAGTACTGTCTGATCAGCACAAGGGTGCACGAGACGCTGCAGATGACTTTCTCCCCTGTGAAAAGAATTATATAGCAGCGCTTGACTACTATTTTAAAAACAATTTTACACTGGTTGGTCTGGGCGACTGCGAAGAGCTTTGGGAAAATAAACCCATAGATGTTTTGAGGAGTTACCGTGACGATCTGCTACTGGAACTAAATTTTTTGAAGGACGACAGGTTTGTAAAAATATTTGGCAATCATGATCTTGAATGGAGCTTTAAAGTGCCGCAATCCCTTTTTCTAAAAAAGAAATATGGCAAAGACCTGAGAATTTATGAGGGACTGTTATTAAACATGGAATGTAACAATGACGTCTTCTCTATTTTTATGGCGCATGGTCATCAGGGTGATCAGCGAAGTGATGGTAACGCTTTCAGCAAATGGTTCGTAGCTGCGATCTGGACGCCTGTTCAGCGATTTTTGGAGATAAAAACGAACACGCTTTCTGATAATTTTGAATTGGTCGACAAACATAACATCATGATGTACGAATGGTCGGCAGAGCAAAAAAATCTTCTTTTTATTTCGGGTCATACCCATAAGCCGGTTTTTGCCTCGCTTGATCACATCGAAAGGCTCAATCTAGCGCTTGAAAAAGCAAAGTCAAACAACAACGTTGAACTGGTTACAAAGCTGGAAAACGAATTGGCAAAACGCAAGGAAGAATATGCCGGCAAACAGTTTCATAAAACCATGGTGATTCCATCCTACTTCAACAGTGGCTGTTGCTGTTTCAACGACGGTGACATAACGGGCATTGAAATTGAGAATGGCGAAATACGGTTGGTGAAATGGAAAGAAACAGACCAAAAACCAGAACGCATCGTGCTCGAATACTCATCGCTTTCTTACATATTCGATCAGCTGGGCACAGGCAAGTGATAAGTAAAAAATCAAAATTCAAAATTCAAAGGCTTCCCTGATCTTACAGCCAAAATAGTCCAATCCGTTTGAACATTTAAGCGTTTACCATGTTAATGCAATGTAGGGTTGCGCGGTGCATTTTGCGGTCGCTAACACCCGGTTATTCGCTATGAAACTGAGACTATCGTACTTTTTACCTCTCCTCATTTTATTGTTTACTGCCGCTTGCAGTGACCAGTCCCATATTACGACAACCTGGAAAAATCCATCGTTTACAGCGGCTCCTCCGGGAAAGCTTGTGGTGTATGCAAAAATCAGTGAGCCGTCCTTCCGCAAACAGGTGGAGGACAAAGTGGTGCAAATATTTAAGAGCAAAGGATATGACGCTATTCCGGCTCACGGCAATTTTTCTGATACAGATTTAAAAGAGCAAGACTCTTTAAGAGTGCGAGCCCAGGCATTGAACGCCACATCACTTATAACTCTCAGGCCGCTGAAAAAAGCAACGGAAATAAAAAGCACATCGCAAACTGCAACCAGCACCGGCTTTGGAGGAAGTTATGGTGGGTTCTACAATGGTTTTAATGGCGCGCCTCTTCCCATCTCCGGAAGCGGTAAAGTGGAGGAGCATTTAATCATAGAAACCAACTATTACGTACAAGGCTCCAATAGTGCCGCATGGCTAGCCACCATGGACGCTAACATGAAAAAAGGTCTGGATGAAGGCACAACACAAGTCATTGAAATGCTGATTAAGAAAATGCAAAAGGAGAAGGTGTTGTAGCACCGGCACTTTACGGTAAAGCTTAAGCGAAGCTGAACTTCGAAGGGGCCTAAACTGTTAATGTTACCAATTAAAAATAAAACTATGAGCAAGTTCCGGATTCTATTGCTGCTGTTGTCTGTTTCCCTAAGTATTCATTCAATGGCGCAAAACGTACGTGTAAAAATTCTTGCTACCGGTGGTACGATTGCAGGCGCCGGCGCGTCTTCTACAAGAGCAGCATACAAAGCAGGCGAACTTCCTATTGATCAATTGCTAAATGCAGTTCCCGATATTCACAAACTTGCGAAGGTTACCGGTGAACAAATTTCCAGTATTGGCAGCCAGGATATGAGTATCGACATCTGGTTAAAAATAGCAAAACGCATAAACGAAATTTTTAAAAATGATGAAGCCGATGCTGTTGTAATCACTCACGGTACGGACACGCAGGAAGAAACGTCTTACTTCTTAAGACTGACTGTAAAATACGACAAACCCGTTGTGCTTACAGGTTCCATGAGACCTGCTACTGCTATTAGTGCAGATGGTCCTAAAAATTTGTATGATGCAGTTGTTGTTGCGGCTTCACCTAAAAGTGCAGGACGCGGGGTGTTGGTGGCTATGAATGAAATGGTATTCTCCGGAAGAGATGTGACTAAGAGTAATTCAACCAGTACCTCTACATTCCAGTCTGCAGACTTCGGTCCTATTGGATTGGTTTACGATGGAATGGTAGAATACTATCGCAAAACAGAAAGACTAACCGGTACCACTGCTCCATGGGATATTGACAAAATAACAAAATTGCCTCGCGTTGACATTGCGTATATGTATGCAGATGCACCCGCAACAGCGGTGAATGCTTTCGTAAAAGAAAAAGTGGATGGAATCATCTTTGCAGGAGTTGGAAATGGAAACATGAACAAGGTAAATCTTGACGCACTGGCCGCAGCGGTGAAAAGTGGCATCGTCGTTTGCCGTGACTCACGCACCTATAGCGGTCGTGTTACACTGGAGGACGAGGTGGATGATAAGAAATATGGGTTCATTGTAGCTGACGATCTCAATGCACAAAAGTCCCGGATACTTTTAATGCTGGCACTAACGGTCACCAAGGATCGAAGCAAGCTCCAGGATTTTTTCTTTACGTATTGATAGCAAACGGCGGTGAGCTATTTTATCAAAACATAGCATGAAAAACATTGCAGTCAGGTATGCATTAATTGCTTTTATAATTACAGTTGTATGGACCTTATTTGAACACCAGATGGGTTACAACACTGTTAATCATGCTGTGGGTCAGTACACAAGAATGGTTTCTGCATTTATATTTTATTTTTTTATCGCGTTTGCAATCGCACTTCAAAAAAGAAGTCAGAGAGACATTATTTCCTTCAAAGAAGGGTTTGTAACCGGTCTTATTGTTTGTGTTATATATGCGCCGTTGTCAGCGCTTTGGTTTGCGGTTTATGGAGAAATTATTAATCCGCGGTACCAGGCGAGCCTCATGGAGTTTGAAAAAAGCAAACTGGTCGCTATAAAAGCATCTCCAATTATTATTGCTGATAAAATGAAGGAGGTTCAATTAACGTCCGGCGGCTCGTTTCTTTCTTATTTTCTGCTGTTTGTATTTACCTTTTTGATTGGAGCGATAATAGCTTTTACTACATCGTTGCTGGTGAGGAACCAGGTGAGGTGAGAAGTTGTTAGTTGTTAAGAGGAATGGTTGAACCTTCAAGCCTAACAACTAACAACCAACAACTAACAACTTTATTGACTTATTTCCGCCAGACTTTCTCTCGTTGCCTGAATAGTATCGTCAAGGTCCTTCTTCGTCAACGCATTATTCAGGAACCAACTTTCAAATGCAGAAGGCGGTAAATAAATGCCGCGTTTAAGCATTGCATGGAAATATTTTTTGAACAAGTCGTTGTTTGCTGCAGCTGCACTTGCAAAATCAGTTACGGGTTTGTCGCTGAAATGTATGCTGATCATGGAGCCCAGCTGATTGATCACATAGGGCTTGCCCCACGCTTTCAAAACTTCGTTCAGGCCATCGCGTAAGTAAATTGTTTTTTCTTCCAGCTCTTTATAAATAGAAGGATTTGTATTCAATTCATTCAATAGCGTGTAGCCTGCAATCATCGCGATTGGGTTACCGCTCAAAGTGCCCGCCTGGTAAACATTTCCGAGAGGTGCTACCACTTCCATGATATGTCTTTTACCACCAAAAGCACCAACCGGCATACCGGCACCGATTACTTTTCCGTAGGTTACAAGATCAGCGGCAATGCCTAGTTTCTCTTGTGCCCCACCGGGAGCAAGACGAAATCCGTTCATCACTTCATCAAAGATCAACACAATATTTTCCGCATCGCACAATTTGCGCAAGCCTTCAATGAAGCCTTTTTCAGGCAAAATGCAACCCATGTTTCCAGCAACCGGTTCGATGATGATGGCAGCAACTTCATTTTTGTTTTCTGCTATCAATCTTTCAACTGCTTGCAGATCGTTGTATGCGCACGTGAGCGTATCGTTGGTTACACCAGCTGTTACGCCCGGAACAGTTTGTATGTTGAATGTCGCAACGCCACTTCCTGCTTTTACAAGAAAGCTGTCTGCGTGACCATGATAACATCCTTCAAATTTGATGATCTTATTTTTTCCGGTATACCCTCTTGCAACACGAATTGCACTCATACACGCTTCCGTACCGCTGCTCACCATACGTATGAGATCCACGTTTGGCACCATCGCTTTTATAAGCTCTGCCATTTTTATTTCAAGCTCTGTAGGCGCCCCATAAGATGTAGAAAAAGCAGCTTGCTCCTGTATGGCTTTTACTACAGGCTCGTATGCATGTCCTAAAATCATTGGACCCCATGAAGCGATATAGTCGATGTATTGGTTGCCGTCTTCATCGTACAGGTACGCTCCTTTTGCATTCTTGATAAACAGCGGTGTGCCGCCAACGCTTTTGAATGCGCGAACGGGAGAGTTTACACCGCCCGGAATTGACTGTTGCGCTCGCTCAAATAATTCTATGCTGCGGGTATAAGACATCTGTTATAGGTTCTTCTTTAAAAAATTAATGTAAATAATCATCGGCGTCTATCATTGCAAACTTCTTCGTTTTCCGCGTTGCTTTGAATTCGATGATGCGATACTCTGCCATTTTACTTTGATAAAACGGATCCTCCGCAACGATCTTTTCGATTTCATTTCTCGAAGAAGCAAGCGCTAATATGATTCCACCATCACGAGGTTCTTTTCTGCCGGAGGCAAAAAAATGGCCCGACTCATAATACTTTTCGAGATAAGCCATATGCGGCGCTAATGCTGAATCAATTTCTGCCGGCGGAACTATGTAGGTTAATTCGATGATGAACATAAAGAATGTTTTGAAATTTAAGTAATGAGTTTTGAGTTAGGTTTTGACTATTAAGTTATGCGTTTTGAGTCGAACCTGAATGCTCAATATTATTTCTATAATACATTTTGTGCAATGTAATAGTTTTCCAAAACTACATTTGTGACATTAATCAGACTCCCTGCCGAACGGCCACCATTCATAACTCAAAACTCACAACTCACTACTTGTTCAACAGCTTTGCTGCGTCTTTTGCAAAATATGTTGCAATCAAATCAGCACCGGCTCTTTTGATAGATGTTAAGCTTTCAAGGATTGCTTTCTCTTCATTCAGCCAACCACGTTCCGCCGCTGCTTTTATCATAGCATATTCGCCGCTTACGTGATAAGCACTTACCGGAACGTCAAAGGAATTTTTGATTTCGCGAATGATATCAAGATATGCCATTGCCGGTTTTACCATTACAATATCTGCGCCTTCTTCAATATCGATCATTGTTTCCCTGATCGCTTCTTTTCTGTTGGCATAATCCATTTGATATGTTTTCTTGTCGCCAAAGCCCGGCGCACTGTCCAGCGCATCACGGAAAGGACCATAGAAACATGAAGCATATTTTGCACTGTAACTCATGATACCAGTTTTTGTGTAATCATGATGTTCCAATATTTTTCTGATGATGCCAATGCGACCATCCATCATATCACTAGGTGCTACAAAATCCGCGCCCGCCTGTGCATGGCTAAGGCTCATTTTTGCCAGCGCTTCAACGGTCGGATCATTTACGATCTCGCCATTTTCAACGATGCCGTCGTGACCATAAATGGAATAAGGATCCAACGCAACATCTGTCATTACAACCATTTCAGGAATGGCATTTTTGATTGCCTTGATCGTTCTCTGCATTAAACCGTCCGGATTCCAGGCTTCTTTGCCTGTGTTGTCTTTTAATTCATCTTTACATTTGATGAAGAGCAACACACTTTTTATTCCAAGGCTCCAAAGTTCTTTTACTTCTTTGATGGTAAGATCGATGCTTCTTCTGTAATAGTTTGGCATTGATGCTATTTCCACTTCTACACCTTCTCCTTCATCAATAAAAAGAGGAGCGATAAAATCGTTCGGCGTCAAAGTAGTTTCCGCTACTAAATTTCTGATCGATGCGTTTGTTCTTAAGATTCTGTTTCTGCGGACTAAATACATATTGATCTAATTTTCTGATTTCGTTATTATGATTTGAGATGTGCGAGGTGAGGAGTAAATTTCCCTATACCCAATCTTTAGGATGCAGACAAACCTGCAATAATTTATCTTCCTCGCTTCCAGCCACAGGTTGATAGTTGTATTCAAATCTTACTGTTGGCGGGAGGCTCATTAAAATACTTTCTATGCGGCCATTTGTTTTGAGGCCGAATATGGTTCCTCTGTCATGTACAAGATTAAACTCAACATAGCGGCCCCTTCTTATTTCCTGCCAGTGTTTTTGCTCAGCTGTGTATGGAAGATCTTTTCTTTTTTCAACAATTGGAACATATGCCTGGGTAAATGCATAACCACAAGACTTTCCAAAGTTCACCCAAAACGTTACATCCTTTTCCGCAGAAGGTTTTTGATGATCGTAAAAAATACCGCCAATGCCTCTTCTTTCATTATTGCGGTGATAATTCACAAAGTAATCATCACATTCTTTTTTGAAGTTTTGGTAAAAATGTGTGTCGTATTCATCGCATACATCTTTGTATGTTTTGTGAAAATGTTTGGCGTCTTCTTCGAATAAATAATATGGAGTAAGGTCAGTGCCGCCGCCGAACCATCTGTCAACCACGTTATCGTTTTTGTCGTAGAGTTCAAACATTCTGTAGTTGCAGTGAACAGTTGGCACGAAAGGACTAGTAGGATGAATCACTAAAGACAGACCGCATGCAAACCATTTCTCTCCTTCGATTCGCAATTGTTTGCGCATAATGTCGGTCACTTCTCCAAAAACTACAGATGTATTTACGCCGCCTTTTTCAAACACGTTACCGTTGGCAATTACGCGTGTTCTACCACCACCACCTTCTGGTCTTTCCCATTTGTCTTCAACAAAAACAGCCTTGCCATCAACCGCTTCCAACGCTTTGCAAATGTGATCCTGAAGCTGATGAATGAAGTTGATCCAGGTTTCCTTCACCTGATTTTCCGCAAGTTCTGTTACCGTAGTTGAAGTGTCCATATATGAGTTTTAGCAAAGCTGAAAATGATGTGCAAGATTACGACTGATCTGCATCAGTTTCCAAATCGCTGACAAAAAAATGACGTAAGATTTCACGGTCATTTCACGCAAAGGCGCAAAGGGAAAACAAAGAACGCAAAGGGCAGGACGTCTGAATAACTGAGTAACTGAATAACCAATTTTCTGGTGGTTTTTTTCAGTTACTCAGTTATTCAGTTATTTGTATTAGTTACCAAGAACTATCAACTAAGGACATTCTTACCAGTTAAATCCCTTCACCGTATCTACAAACGCTCTTGCGTGATCCACAGGAACGTTTGGCAAGATGCCGTGACCAAGGTTGGCGATGTGCCTGCCGGGGCCAAAGCCCTTAAGCATTTCCTTTACTTCTTTCTCGATTACGGGAATGGGAGACATTAATTTAGCGGGATCAAAATTGCCTTGTAGGGTTATATTATTGCCGGCCATTTGTCTGGCAAGTTGCGGTGTAATGCACCAGTCAATACCAAGACCATGAGCGCCAGTAGCAGCCATGCTTTCCAGCGAATGCCATGCACCTTTTGCGAAGATGATGGTAGGCACTTCGTCTTTCAACGCTGCCACAATCTGGCGAATATATTTAAGGGAGAAATTTTCAAAATCTGCAGGGCTCAGTAGACCACCCCAACTGTCAAATATTTGTACAACATCTGCTCCTGCTTTTACTTGTCCTTTCAGGTATGCGATGGTTGTGTCGGTAATCATTTGCAGCAATTGATGTGCAAGTTCCGGTTGTGTGTAGCAGAATATTTTTGCCTCATCAAAAGTCTTGGAACCTTTTCCCTGCACCATATAGCAAAGCAAAGTCCATGGAGCGCCAGCAAAACCAATCAAAGGAACGCGGCCGTTTAATTCTTGTTTGATCAATTTGATCGCATCAAATACATAACCCAATGTTTCTTCAACTTCAGGTACGCGAACGCGTTTAAGGTCAGCATTGGTTTTAATCGGCTCAGGTAAATTAGGTCCTTTGCTTTCAATCAATTCTACTTCAAGCCCCATTGCCTGTGGTACTACAAGAATATCTGAAAACAAAATCGCTGCATCAACGCCAACGATGTCTACAGGTTGCAATGTTATTTCAGCGGCCAGCTCTGGAGTTTGACAACGTTCGAAGAAACCATATTTTGCACGCAGTGCCATGTACTCAGGTAAATAGCGGCCTGCCTGGCGCATCATCCAAACCGGTGTTCTTTCTGTCTTTTCTCCGCGAAGTGTTCTAATGATCAGGTCGTTTTGTAACATCACTATTTTGCAATTAATAATTAATAATGAATAATTAATAGGTGGGTCTCGAATATGAACGCAAACAGACAGTTGACACTAGTTCACTTTCATTTTTGCAACTATTTCCGCCGCGCCTCTTTTCAAAATTTCTTCTGCGGCAGTTACACCTAGATTGGCGGCAGTACCAAGTGTTGCGTTCTTTTCCACTTCTATTTTTGCACTTCCATCAGTTGCAACAATATTTCCTTTGAAAACAACATTGCCGTTTTCAATTTGTGCCAACGCACTGATTGGTGTAGAACAGCCGCCCATTAAGGTTTTCAGGAAATCTCTTTCAATCTTTACACAAACGGCGGTGTCTTCATCGTTGAAGTTTCTGCAAGCTTCCCACGATTCTTTGTCCTGGTTGCGACAAACCACCATGATGGCGCCTTGTGCGGGTGCGGGCAACATCCAGTCAAGTTCGAACGAATTTTCCGGACGAAGATTGATTCTTTCCAAACCAGCCGCTGCAAAAATGGCGCCCGTCCAATTGCTGTCGGCCACTTTTTGCAAACGCGTGTTTACGTTACCGCGAAGGTTTTCGATTGTATGAGTTGGATAGCGATGCAGCCATTGCGCTTTTCTGCGAATGCTGCTCGTTGCTATGATTATTTGTGATTGCGGATCTGACACTTTTGCATCAAAATCTCCTTTGTGCACCAACAGATCTTTGTAAGAGGCTCGTTTCAAAACAGCAGACTGCACAATGCCTTCAGGTAGTTGAGTTGGCACATCTTTCATGGAGTGAACCGCGATGTCAATTTTGTTGCTGAGCAATGCAATGTCGAGGCTTCTTGTAAAAACGCCTTGCACGCCCATTGCATAGAGCGGCGTTTGAAGGTCGATATCGCCTTCGCTTTTAATGTAAACGAGTTCTGCAGTGTAACCGTATTGCTGTAGTAATTGCTGAACTTGTGTCGCCTGCCAAACTGCTAACTGACTTTCTCTTGTTCCGATTCTTAATGTTCTCTGCATGATATTTTAGTTGGCATTGCCGTATTCCAGGTAATCGTTAAGTGCTTCAAGATACTGGCAACCATACTGATGTTGCTGGCGCATTTTCAGCGCCATTCCATTGATAACTTTCTGAATTCTGTCATCTTCTGTTTCTGCTGAGTTGCAGCCATGTACAGCTTGCAGGTACAGGTGGCATGAATGAATAGATTTCAATCTTGTTTTCAAAGATTTCAGGAAAGGAACATGTTTTCTCAAATCGTACCATTCCATAAACTCCCCAATGTGTTCAGCAATGATTTCTTTCGCTCTCGGAACTTCGGCTTCTCTTTTTTGAAGCGTTTCGTCTTTCAGTTTTGAAAGTTCATCAACATTTACCAGTTGAACATTTTCCAGCTCAGCAGCTGCCGCTTCAACGTTGTAAGGAATAGAAAGATCGATGATCAGTTTATCGCCTGTATTTGCAAGATGTGATTGTAAGATGGTTGGTTTAGGTGAATTGGTTGCTACCAGGATAATATCTGCCGCTTCAATGTTTTCTTTCAACTCCTCTAACGGAGCAGAAGTTAAACCCAACTCTTTCGCCAGCAAATCAGCTTTCTCCTGTGTTCTGTTGATCAGTGTAATGTTGCGTGTATCAAGGTAATCGATCAGGTTTTTGCAGGTGTTTTTGCCAATTTTACCTGTTCCGAGCAATAATATTTTTTTACCAAGAATAGAAGGATAAAACTCCTTGATGTATTGAATAGCAGCAAATGATACTGAAACAGTACCGCCGCTTATCTGTGTTTGATTCTTAATGCTCTTAGAAGCTTGCAAAGCGGAGTTTACCACTCTTTCCAGGAAAGAGCCGATAAAACCATTTTCACGGGCACGTTTCACCGCATTTTTCAGCTGGCCCACGATTTCGTAGTCGCCCAAAATTTGCGAGTCCAAACCTGCAGCCACACTGTAAACGTGTTCTATAGCTGCCTGTCCGTTTTTTATGTAAACAAGATCTTTGAATGTTCTGGCATCTCCAGCGGTTACGGTACACAATAGGGCAATCATTTGATCAGCGCATCCGGCAAAACCGTACATTTCGGTTCTGTTGCAAGTGGAAAGGACAAATAATTCTTCTAGTGCAAAATCGCCTGCCTTAGTTAGGATTTCGGAGTATTGATCGGCATTAACTGCAAAATTGCCACGAATCGCCGCGTCTGTTTTGCGGTAATTGATGCCAATTACATAAAAATCCGATATACTTTTGGTGCTTTGTGCCTGCATGGGAACAGTTTATTCTTTAGAGGAACGTTGGGACAAAATTAACAGCAGGTGTCCGAAATGCAGAATTATCGTGTCATTGAAGTGTCATTTTAAAATATGATTTTAGTCAGGATGCAACCTGGGTGTACTAATTGAAGTTTTCCGTGTATGAATTGCGCGTCATATTTTTAAAGTTCCTAATACCTAATTTGCGAAATAATATTTCAACAATTGTTAGGTAACTGAAAAAGCGATTCTAATTTTGCAAACTATGAAGGCAACAACCAAACGTGGCATTGTTCTAATGAATTTGGGTTCTCCGGACTCTACCGAAGTTAAAGATGTAAAAAAATACCTGAACGAATTTTTGATGGATGAAAGAGTGATCGACAGTCCTTACTTGCTAAGACTCCTGTTAGTACGTGGTATGATCGTTCCTTTCAGAGCCGCAAAATCCGCTCATGCTTATCAAACAGTTTGGACGAAAGAAGGTTCACCGTTAATCGTAATCAGCAAACATTTGCAGGACGCTTTGCAAGAGCAGGTTGATGAACCTGTTGAAATTGCGATGCGTTATGGAAACCCTTCTCCTAAAACTGCATTCGACAGTTTGCTTAAACAAATTCCTGATATTGAAGAAGTAGTGGCTGTGCCTTTGTATCCGCACTATGCAATGAGCAGCTATGAAACGGCTGTTGAATATGCAAAGGAAATTCACGTAAAACATAAATATCCTTTCAAGCTTACGATCATTCCTCCTTACTATAACAACGAAGAGTATATCAATGCGCTTGCAGAAAGTATGAAACCTTATCTGCAGCAGGACTTTGACCAGGTTTTGTTTAGTTATCACGGTGTGCCCGAAAGACACATTTTAAAAGGTGACATTACTGGCCAGCACTGCCTTAAAGTGGCCGATTGCTGCAATGTAGATTCTCCTGCGCACACACAATGCTACAGGCACCAGTGTACGCGAACCACACAATTGGTGGCAGAAAAATTGGGTTTGGCAAAAGACAAATACAGTCTGTCCTTTCAATCAAGATTGGGAAGAGACCCATGGTTACAACCTTACACGGCAGTACGCTTATCAGAGCTGCCGAAAGAAGGCATCAAAAAAGTGCTTGTTGTTTGCCCGGCGTTTGTAAGTGATTGTCTTGAAACATTGGAAGAGATTGCAATGGGCGGTAAAGATATTTTCATGAAAGCTGGCGGCGAGTCGTTTACAATGATTCCTTGTTTGAATGTAAATCCATTGTGGGTGAAGGCACTGGCGAAGTGGGTGGAGGCGTAGAGGGAGCAAGTGTAAGATGCAACGATTCAGTCAGTTTTATTGTCAGCATATAAAAGTGATGATATGAGAAAACCAGTTTTCTTTTGTCTAATATTCTTCTTTTTGTTTTCATGCAAAAAGAATGATGACAAAAAGGACACACCTACTTCTCTATATAC
>Ga0318567_10000318_pt1 | contig 20807 bp, 12 predicted proteins | sample GRESIP088b5f20_FD_203691 | JGI IMG/M metagenome (GOLD analysis project Ga0318567, IMG submission 203691) | Tropical soil microbial communities from Luquillo Experimental Forest, Puerto Rico - GRE.SIPMG.088b5f20 | ecosystem: Environmental > Terrestrial > Soil > Tropical forest > Bulk soil...
ACAGAATGGTTGCATCAAATTGTCAATAATTGTAAATTTTCAAAAAAAAAACAACTCCAGCATTAAAATCCAAAAACAAAAAAGCCTCTGATCTTTTCGATCCAAGGCTTTTTATCTCAGGACTGCCTGGACTTTATTTCAGATTCGAATTAAACGCGCTTCTACGTAAGAAATGTAAAGCAAACAGTCTTCCTAATTCAATGTCGTTTCCTTAAGCGATTCAACCTTTACCATATTAATGTCCTACGGACATTTGTCTTCCCTGGTGTTGCATTTTTCTATTGATATTGATGCCCTAGGGGCAAGCTTTCCCCGTAGGGGAACAATATCAATAGAAATAGTTCGATAAGCGGCTATGATGCCCGTAGGGCATTAATTCGTATGCAACCGCACCTTAAGGAAACAACATTGATTCCTAATTCCTAACCACCTTCCTATTGCTTCACAATTGTTTTTCTGAAAACTTCACTGCCATTTTTCACCACTAAAAAGTAGGTGCCATTAGGAAGTCCGTCCAACGACATGGCTTGCCTTTTTTGAAGCAGCTGGCATGAACGAACCAACTGCCCTGTACTACTGAATAGCAGCGCCGTTGCTTTGCTGTCCAGGCTACTTAAAGAAATATTCAGTTGATCCTTTACAGGGTTAGGATATATGGCGAAACGTTCGTCTGGTGCAAGTCCGCCGAACTGCGTTTGACTGCTGCTGTTTCTTTGATCACACGAACCCAGGAAATCACCGTGATTCAGATGCGCCTGCACTGCGTCTGACGCTACACAAATGGTTTTATTGTTGTGGCAAACCATCACCTTGCTGTTGTCGATTCCGCATCTTACATCAAGTGAATTCATGGTAACAGAAGCAGATGATTGACAGGTTCCGGCATAGGTTACAGTTGCAGTATAAGTGCCAGCAGCCGACACGTTTATACTTTGTGTTTGGTCACCAGTGCTCCAGCTGTATGTATAACCACTACTACCCTGCGCCGATGCTGTAAGCGTGAGCGATGACGGGCCGTAACCGAGATACAGCGTGTTCTTTGCATCAACCGCCGAACTCAATGCATATACATCAGGAATGCTTACCTGCACTGTTGGACAAACAATATTCACCCGCACAGTGTCCGTACTTACAACAGCGCCACTATTGTCTGTAGCTCTTGTTGTCAATGCATATGCCCCTGTTGGCACATTCGTCCATTGAAAACTATATGGTGCGATGGTGGATTCGCCAAGCTTAGTGCTTCCCTGGAAAAATTCCACTTTCGCAATGCTGCCATCAGCATCACTTGCATTTGCACTGATGGTAACAGCTGCCGGTGCATCAATAGTTGTATTGTTTGCAGGCGATGTCATAGCTACAAGTGGCAATGCATTTACATTGATATTAATTGTGTCTGAAACAGTAACTGCTCCGCTGTTATCAGTAGCTTTTGCAGTGATGCTGTAATTGCCTGCGGCTACGTTGTTCCAGTCGAAACTATAAGGCGCAGTAGTGTCTTCGCCCAACTTATTACTGCCTTCAAAATACTCCACTTTCGCAATACTGCCATCTGTATCACTGGCGTTGGCAGTAATCGTAATGGTTGCCGGCGCATTTACACTTGTGTTGTTAGCAGGCGATGTAATAGCCACAACCGGCAATGCATTTACATGAATATTCACCGAGTCTGAAACCGTTGTCGCTCCGCTGTTATCAGTAGCTTTTGCAGTAATGCTGTAATTACCTGCCACCAAATTCGCCCAGTCAAAATTGTAAGGCGCAGTAGTGTCTTCGCCAAGCTTGTTAGTGCCTTGGAAGAATTCTACTTTAGCAATGGAACCATCTGGATCAGAAGCATTCGCAACAATGGTCAATGTCGTGTTCGCGTTAACACTTGTGTCGCTTGCGGGTGACGCAATAGCCACCACCGGCAATGCATTTACTGTAACACTCACTGTGTCTGAAACAGCAGCCAAACCATTGTCATCGCTTGCTTTTGCCGTGATGCTGTAACTGCCTGCAGCTACATTGTTCCAGTTGAACGTGTATGGTGCAGTGCTGTCTTCACCCAATTTATTCGCACCTTGAAAAAATTCCACTTTCACGATGTTGCTCTCAGTGCCCGCTGCATTTGCATTGATGGTAATGTTTGCAGGAGCATTGAAAACTGTATTTGTTGCGGGCGAAGTGATCGATGCTGTTGGAGGAACTGGTTGCTGCAAGCTTATTTCAACAGGAAGTCCGTCGCTTGTCGTAAACTGAATAGTTGTGGCCGTTGCATTAGCGGAAACAATAGCAGCATTGATATTTCCCTGTAACATTTTCCATTTGCCTTTCAATGTTAAAGTGATTGTTTGCGGCGTCCACGGTGTTGCACCCAAATCTGGATCGCTAACAGAAAGCAGGATTTGCGTTGCATTTTGATTCAAGCCTTTGTACATCACCAAACACGGAGTATTATTTGATCTAAGCAACCCGTCATTGATTGAATCATTGGCAGCAGGCAAAGCATAGGCCCATGTGCCGGAAGCTTTGTGTTCAATGATTTGCTGGCTTGTGTTATTCTGGTGGACAATGTAAGGTTTACTTGAATCAGATTGCATTTGCTGAGCAAACGTTGTCATCCTCGTTGTACTTGCAGAAGGAATACAAACAAACTCATATGAATTGCCCGTTGGTGCAGCACCATGATCGAGATAGGCCACGTGATAATTGTTTCCTGCATTGCTTGCTATAGTTGCTGCCGATGGAGACACCTGGTTTTGGTAAGGTGTCGTTTGCAGAGAATTTCTAATTTTTAGCGTTCCCGAATTTGGCGTAACGTAAAATCCGGTGCTGTAGTTATCAATGATCCAGTTAGGTGAAGTTCCAGAGAATGATGCCGCACCGTCATTGGTATGCACATCTCCATTTACGATAACATCCGCGGAATTGTTATTGAGTCTTTGAAACAATGTTGTTACAGTTGAATCAGTAGCATCGTTGTTTTTAATGCCATTACCCAAACAAATAATGTAATCATCAATCGCAAAATAGGCTTTGGTAAATTCAAAAGTACCATTGTGCGTAACTGGTCCGTAAACAGCTCCGAATCCTAAATCAGTACGCTCTTTAAATTTCATCCCAAACAAGCCGGATTGTCCTATGGTATTTGACAACACATCTTTTTTAGCCTGACCCAATGTTAAGGCGCCTGCAAAACCATAAGTGTTATACTCATCTACCCGTTCCTTTTCTGCCTGCAATTTATCCCACGACAATACGATTGTTGTAGCTCCCGGATTATAATTCCAGTCCCAGCCAACATCGCTATAACCATTGCCAGTGCTGACATTTCCGGGATAAATAATATCCAAAGCGCCGTAGCTTTGATAACGTCCATACCTATTTTGAGTGATATAAATTTCTGAGCCCCATAACTGATCTGATTGTCCTTTCATGGATGCGATCCAATTGTTTTTTCTATACACACCCTGGTTTCCGTAATTGAATTGGATATAACCTTCTTCAAATGGAGTAACATTGCTGTAGTTAAACGCGCTGTTAACGCCGTATCTTCTGTTATAGCTTCCGGCTAAAATCGGATCCGCGCTGGACAGTCCCAAAATTTTCCCACCGGTTATAGCAAGCTTGGATAAAGTGCCTGATGATAACGTAGTGGTTTTTGTTTGCGGATTTCTTCCTGCCATTGCAAAAGGCTTGGTGCCTGCATCATTGGAGTACATTGTTTGTGCATACACGGCATCTCTGAATCTAAGATAGCCCGGCTGATCGATTTGAAAACCGGTGCCTTCTAATGATTTCAAACAAGTGGCAATGGTACCGTAGGCATACATGTAACCATCGTAACTGTTATTGTGATGATAACCCAGGCCATCTATTTTCAAGCCATCATTTTTACCGGAGGTATATATCAGGCCGCGATCAAGAAATCTTTTAGCAGTTGTTAACCAACGTACTTTTTCGTCGTTTGTTTTGAACCAATCTGAATAAGCCAACAACACGTCCATGTCCAGGTAATAGGTATCTGTTAAGACTGACCCGTTGCTTTGAGTAGTATTAAAATCGTAATTGGCATCAAAGAAATATTTGAAAGAACTTGTCTCCGTCATAAGTGTATTGCCAAACAAATTCTTCACATTATCCGGCAGATAATTATTCAGGAAAACAGTGGGACGGGAAAACGTTGGGTAGTTGTAGAACGTTAAAACCGAATTAGAACTCGGACTACAATTTTGACTCGCGCAATACCACACAGCATTAACCGCCTTGTTGCTTATACTGGTGTCTGAAGGATTAAATTTTAAATACCTCGCAAATGTACTTAAGAAACTTACCTGCGAAATATCTGTTATCGCATTACCGGATATTTTACCTCCCGTAACGGTGATATTTAAATTGTTGTATTGAGTGATGGCTGAGTTTAGTTGGGTTGAAGAAGGGGCTGTTGTTCCTAAAATCTGATCTGACAAACTAGCGCGAATAGCAGCTAAATCGGCTATTTGCGAAGAGTCTGCAGTGGTAAGTGGCAAATCAAAATTATATGTCGGCTTACATACATAGGCCATATCAACGAATTGCCCATTCACTTTTACGTAATCTATGCCAGCCTGGCGAACAGGATTTAAATCATCTGCACGAACAAATCGTACCATAATCTGATCACCTGCACTTGAAGCTGTAAAAACATAAGTTAATGTCGTGGTGCCAACAACGCCCGAAGCCGTAGTAACCGCCGGTGCTTCTGCGAGAACAATATTATCCGTTACATCAAAAATCTGCATTTTAAATTTACAATATGATGAGGCCGTTTGCCAATATTTTGCTTCAAGACTAATTTGTCCATTCGCAAATGGCGTTCCTCCCAGCAAATATTGTATACCCTGTATTGCAGGTGTATTGGCAGCTTCCTTAAGAAGCACTGCTCCATCATTAAGGCCATCACCATTGTCGGCATCGGTGTAAACCAAAGCCACCGGAGTACCATCCTCAATTTTTGTCCAGCTAAAATCGCTCACATCAAATGGTACTGGTGGCGCCTGCATACTCACGAACTGCCCATCTAACTTTAGATAGTCAATTGCAGCCTGACGAACCGGATTCAAATCATCTGTGCGAACAAATCGTATGGCAATCTGATCCCCAACATTTGAAGCGGTAAAAGTGTATGACAGAGTAAGCGTGCCAACCACTCCGGATGCAGTAGCCACCGAAGCTGATTGCGCTAAAACGACACTGTCGGTAATATCATATACCTGCAATTTAAATCCTACATATGATGTCCCGATTTGAAAATACTTTGTTTCAAGATTAATCTGTTCGCCTAAAAGCGGACTTCCTGCAGCAACATATTGTAGCCCTTGCAATGCAGGTGTGTTGGCAGCTGATTTCAGGATCATTGCCCCATCGTTAAGGCCGTCACCATTATCAGCATCTGTGTAGGTTAGAGAAATTGGTGTAGCATCTTCAATTTTAGACCAGTTAAAATGGCTGGCATCAATTGTAACTTGTGCTTTGGTTGCACTTGACATTAAGAACAAACAGAGTAGCAGAAGTGAAATTTTAGTTTTGATTCCCGTGGACAGCTCCACATCAAAATCATAATTGGATTGATGTCCATAAGCAGTCATGCTTCCCGGACATAAAAAGACGGTGCGTAGTTTTCTAATCATACAGCAAGCATTTAGTTTTGTCAGATGAAATTAAAATGACTTGTTATATGTAAGGGGTGCCCATCGTCTTGTTCTGGGGGTAAAATTGTCTTTGAAAAGTGCGAATTTTGGTTTTGAGTTGTGAGTGATGAGTTCTGGGTAGATGTCTCCTGCACAATATGCAGCGCGATGTACAGCATTCGTTCGAAGTGTGGCTCCCTTCACCTGTTTAAAAACAGGGCTATGAATTATGTGTTGCTGGTTGAATTCTTCCGTGCCATCAAAAAAAATCAATTTTATAACGCAAGTACATTGAAGAAGAATTTTCAACTTTCAACTTTCAATTTTCAATTATCATTCGTATTCTCCCTTCGCCTGTTCAATATATTCCGAAGGTGTTTTGCCAAACAACTTCTTAAACTCTTTGCTGAAATATTTTCGATCGCTGAAACCCACTTCCCATGCGACTTCAGCCACATTCAATTTATCTTTTGAAAGCAGTATGGCCGCTTTTTTCAACCTCAGTGATTTGATGAATTCGCCAATGGGAATTTGAGTGAGTGCATTGAATTTTTTATACAGCACGGCTTTACTCATGCCCACATCTTTCGAGAGATCCGACACATTGAAATCTGCATTCGATAAATTTTCATTGATCACCTCCATCAGTCTTTCCATGAATTTTTTGTCAACTGTGCCCACTTCAACTTCCAGTGGTTCCAGCAAAACTCTGTTGTCGTATCGCTGACGAATGGCTTCACGTGATTTCAATAAATTGCTGATATAAGACTGCAATATCTGTACACTGAATGGTTTGGTAAGATAAATATCGGCGCCGCTTTCAAGTCCTTCGAGTTGTTGTTCCACAGCTATCTTGGCGGTTAACATGATCACCGGAATATGACTGGTACGTTCATCGTTTTTAAGCTTTCTGCAAAACTGATTACCGTCCATTTCCGGCATCATTACATCGGTCACAATCAGGTCAGGTATTTCCATAACAGCAACCTCCCACCCTTGTTTGCCATTGCTTGTTTCGAGAAACTCGTAATAGGGCGACAAACAAATTTTTATAAACTCACGGAGCTCAGCATTGTCTTCTACAATCAGTATCTTGTTTTCTTTCATCTGCTATTTTTCATTTTTTTTGGCCAGATGGAATTCACATGTAATAATCTTGTCTTTGTATGGCAATATTGTTGTCATGCTCATTTCATAATAGTAAGGAGATAAATTACGAAACTTATGGCTCTGTCGCAACAGCTTTTGCTACATGCTCTTTTTCCAGCATAAGCGTTATTGTAAAACAGGTTTCAGGTTGCGCATCGTGAGCCGCGTCATTGCTGCGAAACACCAGCTTTCCACCGTGCATTTCTACGAGGCTTTTTGAAAATGCCAGTCCTATTCCTGTGCCGGAAGTTGTATTGACGGCATTATCGGCCCTGTAAAATGTATTGAAAATTTTGTCTTGACTTTCTTTCGGAATACCCGGCCCGTTGTCATGCACTTCAATGTCAATTTCCTTTGACCGTCTTGTAATTTTCATCCACACTTTACCTCCATCCTGCGTAAACTTTAGCGCATTCGACAAAAGGTTTGATATGGCAATTTCAAGGTAATGCGGATCAAAATACATGAGGCAATTTTTTTCCGAAGATTCAAAATGAAAGGTGATCATTTTCTTCTCTGCCATCTCTTTAAACTTCTGAAAAATCGACTCGGCAAATGGCACAATATCCCGATGCTCGATGGTAAGCTTCATGTGTCCTGTATCAAGTTTACGAACCTCCAGCAATTCTGTGGCAAGTTTCATCAAACGTTCGGCATTTGTTCTCACCATCTCCAAAAGGCGATAGTCCTCGGCCTTGCCCTGGGCCTTCATTTGCAACATTTCCACCGGGCCCATGATAAGCGATAAAGGCGTACGGATCTCGTGTGAAATATGCGTGTAAAAATCCATTTTCATCTGGTGCAGTTCCTGTTGTTTCACAGAGATCATGTGTTCATACTTGAGCTTTCTGCGAAGCGCGGTCCTTGACGAAATGAACCAGATAATAACTGCTGCAATGGCAACGATACTTAGGGCATACAACGTATAGGCCCACCAGGTTTTCCATGGAGGAGGAAGAATAGTTATCGCTAAAACAGAGGGCGATTTCGTCCACACACCATCATTGTTGCTGGCCCTGATCAACAAACGGTAATGACCGGGTGGCAGGCCATTAAATGTAGCAGAATTACTATTAGAAGTTTGCCAGTCTGCATCGTATCCTTCCAGCTTGTAAACAGATTTATTCTTCCTTGATTTTATAAAATTCAAAATGGCATAATCTACCGTCAAAACATTTTGATCGTACTTCAGTTGGATGTCCTTTGTTTCTAAAATATTGGTAGCTAGAATTCCGGTACTGTCAGATTTTGATATCGATTTGCCATTAACAGAAAGACCAGTGACCGATACACTGGGAACATCATTATTGATTTGAATATTCTCCGGATTGAATTCTACCAGGCCCTTAAAAGTGCCGAAAAACATTTCTCCATTTCTATCTCTGAAATACGAGTTGTAGTTGAATACATTTGCCGGCAAACCATCCTCTACTGTAAAATTGTGCCATACTTTTCGTGTCGGGTCCAGCAGGCTTAAACCCCTGTTGGTACTGATCCACAGATTACCTTTATCGTCATTCAAAATTCCTGTCACTTTGTTTCCGGCAAGACCATCGGCAGTTGTAAATGTTCCAAATGTTTTTTTATCCGGATCATAAAAAGTGAGTCCCTCATATGTGCCGATCCAAATTTTCCGCTGATCGTCTTCTGCTATGCAATTGATATAATCAGAAAGCATTTTTCCCGGCACGCTGTTACGCAGATAGCCCGTGAGGTCACTTCCATCAGCCTGCAACCTGCTTAATCCCTGGCGCGTGCCGATCCATATATTATTTCCTGAATCGCGAAACAAACAGGTTATCGCTTTATTGGTTAACCTGCGGTTTGGAAAAATGTCTTCAAAACTTTGTACGTGACCGCTCGCCACATCAATAATGTTTACGCCATTTTCTTCCGTGCCTGCCCAAACACGATTTTTGCCATCGTACAATAACGCGATTACATCATTTGAATTGAGCGCACCATTCCCTGTACTACTATTAAACTCTTTAATTTTTTTTCCCGAAGAAGTAATTACGTTTATGCCGCCGCCGTGCATTCCCACCCAGACATTATTCAGGCTGTCCCTAATGAGCGTCTTCACCAAATTTGAACTTAGTGAAGCAGGATCAGATTCGTCATAGCGAAACTGTTTTATAACGTTTGTCTTCCTGTCAATGAAATCCAGTCCCTCAGCTTCTGTACCCACCCAAAGATTACCGTGACCATCGTTCATTACCGGGTTCACCACATTGCTTGATATTGTATTCCTTCCTTCGTTGCGGTAGACTTTAAAAGGAGTAGAAATAGATTCTGATATATTGAGCCCACCAAAAAATGTAGCCACCCACATCGAGCCCTGGCGATCCTGCATAATGTCCCAGATAGAATTAAAATTCAGCGTACGGTCATCGGCAGGATCATTAGCATATGTTTCAAATTTCAAGGAAACAGGATCGAGTATGTTCAACCCTTTCAAGGTGCCTATCCAAAGTTTTCCATTTTTGTCGCGGGTAATTTTGCGAATGAAATTACTGGCAGGACCCGCCTCAATATTTTTGTTTCGCGTAAAATGATTGACAACTTTATGATCATTGGATATTCTGAAAATACCATTCGTAATAGAACCGGCCCATATGTTTTGAAATTGATCCTCTGCTATGGCCGACACTGTATTGCCTTGCAAAAAGTTATCTGTTATTTGCCAACCTGAAGAAGTGTTTGATTGCGATAATGTAATCAATCCATTTGCTGTGCCGACCAACATTTGCCCCGAAGTACTTTCAGAAATCGCATTTATATAGAGAAGCAATGAATCTTTTGTTTGAAGAGGAATTGATGTGCATTGAAATTCAAAATTACCTGTGCGGGTAATAACATTTATACCAGCTTCCGTGCCGACCCATAATCTTTTTTTGCTGTCAAGATAAAGCGCCTTTGTAATATTATGGCAAAGACTGTTCTTATCGGTTGGAGAATGATAGAAAACACGAAACGAATCGAGTGCAACATTGTAGACATACAAACCATTGTTGGTGCCTATCCATAAATTGTCATATTCATCAGCGCAGAGCTGCGTTATTTTTATACTTGCTCCAATGAAATTATCGCGATAAAATGATTTGAAAATCTTGACTCTTTTGCCGTCGTAGCGATTGAGGCCATCCATTGTACCGGCCCAGATAAAACCTCTGCTATCCTGCGCAACAGAAAGCACGGACCCGGACGAGAGTCCATCCTCAACAGTAAGATGTTTGAAAGTAAGCGGCGCCTGCGCAAATGCCACAGTCGTGATGAATTGTAGCAGAAGCAACCCGGCAAGCCCCAATATTGCGCGGACAATCTTCATTGGCTTAGCGTTTGGTTACAGAAGCAATCGACTTCAAACATAACGAAATTCCAACGCTTATCAGGAATTAGGAGTTAGAAATTATGAATTAGAATGTTTGCATTGATTATAACGGCAGTTTTTAACAGCATTTTCGTCCAAACCTTTCTAATTCCTAACTCCTAATTCCTAATTTCTCACGCCCTCACACTGGCACTCACCTGCCCTTCCAGCACAGCTTGTTTCTCCAACAATCGCTGCAGCAAAACCAACTGATTATTCGCTCTCACAAAATTGTGGCCCTCGTATTTTGCGCCATAATATGGATCGCCCAATAAATGATCCGTCAGGAATCTTATTGCCTGCATATAGATCATAAACAGGCCCGCATAAAAAAAGGAGCTCATTTCCTTAGGCGTCATCACCTCCTTCATTTCTGCGAAGTAGCCATTTACAATGGCGTGATAAAATTCATCGCGTACTGCTATTTTACTAAAATCATTTTCCTCTTCACTTACAGGTGACAAATAGGTACGCATCATATCACCGACATCGCTAATGAAATATCCCGCCATCACAGTATCAAGATCGATCACACATAAACCTTTTCCTGCTTCATCAAACAACACATTGCTGATCTTGGTATCATGATGAGTGACACGGATTCTGAAATTTTCATCATGTATGATTTGCTCATACATGGAAACGATGCCTGATTGGTTTTTCAAAAATTCAATAAGAGAAGAAGATTCCTTTATTCTTTGCGCATCGCCATTTTCAAGCGCTGCTAAAAAATGATTATATCGAAGGGAAAGATTGTGAAAATCAGGAATACAGGTTTTTAATTTGGCACTGTCAAACTTGTCCAAAAGCTTCGTGAATCTTCCGAATTGTGCAGCCGCTTCATATGCCTGTGCCGGCGTTGACACAACATCAACTGAACACGAACCGGCCACAAAAGGAAACATCCTGTAGTAACCGCCATCATGCGCTACGAGTGATTTTCCGTTATTGGCAATAACCGGCGATACAAACTTATATTCAGGGCGATGCTGCTGAAAGTAGCTTGAAAGACAATCAATATTGTGTGCTATATCATAAGGTTTACAAAACACATTTTCATTTACACGCTGCAAGATGAATCTCTCCTGCCCTTTGTTTACAATCCAGGTATGATTGATAAGGCCGGTTCCAAATTTTTGGATTATAGCATCTGAGAGATTGATATTGTAGTGTTTCAATATGTCGAGCATAGGTTAGTTTTTTTAACTAAAAATATAGCGACCAATCCTTTCATAATCGTTATTTTATTTGTTCACGCGAATTCAACCAGTGTTGGCGAAATCACCTCAACCTGCGCGTTCAAAGGGCTTTCAACACTTTTCGATTTACTATCAATAACCTGGAGAAGCATGTTCATTGCCGATTCACCCTGCTTGTAAGGATATTGTTCCAACGCCATTAACGGCGGATGTATAGTATAGTTGGTAATTGGAAGGTTCGCAAAACTGGCGAATATTACTTCCTCATTTACTTTTATATTCTGCTGAATGGCGTATTGAATGGCATCCATGTGCACGTAATCATTAAAAGAAACAATAGCTTGCGGAGGCGCTTTTACACTCATCAGTTTACTCATCGCCCCGTATGTGCCTTCCACTGAAAAATCGGTCGTTTCCACCAGTTGCATGTCCACTTTTAATTTAAACTTTGCCATACTCTCCATGTAACCAATCAAACGATCCTTGCTCGCAGCAAGCTTTTCCGGTCCATTGATCAAAGCGATTCTTCTCACACCCTTTTCCAATAATTTACTCACCAGTTGTTTTGTTCCATCCTGAACGTCACAGTACACTTTGTTAACCGCATCCGCAGCCGGTACTCTGTCAAAATACACAACGGGAATATTTAACCTCGACAGTGAGTCGATGTGATCAATCTGGGAAGTGGTCTTTGACAAAGAAATGATAAGACCGTCCACCCTTTGTCTTTTCATTACATCAACAAGTCTTATCTCATTATCGATATCATCATAACTCTGTCCAAAGAGAATCGTGTAATTATTTTGTGAAGCAATGTCTTCAATTCCGCAAATAGCATTCGAAAAAAACTCTTCGCGAACAAACGGAACGATGACGCCGATGATATAAGTTTTCTTCGATTTAAAACTCACAGCCAAACCGTTTGGCTCATAACCCAACTCCTTCGCCATTTGCTGCACCTTCATGCGCATCCCCAGGCCAATACGCGGATGTCCGACCAACCCGCGCGAAACGGTTGATACAGAAACGTTCAGGCGCTTTGCCATGTCTTTTAACGTCGGAAGAGGAGCATCCATGTGGAGCTGGTTTTAAATGAAAGAAAAAAATTTTGTTATGACTAAATGACCCCATCGCATTACGATGGCTCAATTAAATTCAAGTGTTCCAAAATATTCCGGCAGATGAAAATTTGGTGCAGCTGATTCAATGTTCGACCATGCCACAAAATGAGGCTCACTTAAAAGATCACCACATTTGTAAAAATTCGCGCTGCAGCTGGTGCCCTGCAAACTCTCAACGGATGAATGAACAAAGCTGCCAACAGGAATCGCAGCAGTAAGCTGCCAATGAATACAATCATCTTCGTTTCGAACAACACAAGCCTGTGTGACGATTTGTTTCATTACTTCGTTTTCCAAAAATTTCCTTTCAGTTTTTGAAGGACCGAAAGCAGCAAGGAACGTACCGAGGCAGTTGAATTCAAAGTTGTAGTAAGCACCTTCATCGCCATCGAACGACACAAAAAACTCAACACAGCTATCTTCCCAAACCGAACCCTGCAGGTGATTTGCATGAGCACGTATCTCTTTTTCCATCACAAAATATTTTATGAATAAATGATCGTCTGAGTGAGCAATGGAGAAAAAAACCTGCGGCATATAACTAAATTCTCTCCACGGTGCATACCGCATTGCATGCCTTGGCAGTCCGTCCATAATGTCCGACACTTTTTTTATCCCTTCTTTACCGGGTTCAATGGGCAGAAACCTAACTTTCATTTTTTCTTTTACCGAAGCAACGTTCATAATGGCAACAATTTATTTGTAATAAAAAACCAAATAGAAACCCGATGATAAATTTGATGATAGATTAACTAAGGAGAGGGTATAAAATGTATCAAATTAGGGGCAGAAATGTATTTTCATAGTTTTTGTCTATTCATTTTCTTTCCTTCGTTTGTCAATTCATCAACATCGGCGCATTAATGGTCTTCCAAACATACAGGCCTAATTAATTCGAAAATTGCGCAAACGGTTGATATGATTTAGTATGATGCTAATGATTACTTTAGGTTAGAAAATAACGATGTATGAAAAATAAAAACACAGGTTCCGCGAACGTCATGGCCATTATGGGCTTGCTATTCTTTGTATTTGGATTTGTAACATGGCTGAACGGGCCACTCATTACCTATGTAAAGCTTGCATTTGAACTGGATTCCGATTCAAAAGCATTTATGGTTACCACAGCCTTTTACATGGCTTACTTTTTCCTGGCACTTCCTTCCTCATGGATACTTGAAAAAACAGGCATGAAAAAAGGTATGAGTCTTGGATTGCTTGTAATGGCAATAGGCACATTTATTTTTGGACAGTTTGCCACACACCGCAATTATCCGATGTCATTGACCGGTTTGTTCGTGATCGGCTCGGGGCTTTCACTGCTGCAAACTGCATCCAATCCATACCTCAGCATTATTGGTCCTATCGAAAGCGCTGCACGTCGTATCAGCATCGTAGGTATCTGTAATAAGATCGCAGGCATTATCAGCCCTCTTTTAATCAGTGGCTTTATACTAACGGGAGTAGACACGCTGGAACAAAAAGTAAAAGCAACCACAGACGCTAATCAACGTAATGTTATTTTGAATGATTTCGCTCAAAAAATCTATATGCCTTATTTATGTATGGCTGTAGTATTGCTAATTGTTGCTATTTGGATATTCTATTCTTCACTTCCGGAAGTGAAGGCCGCAGACCATAATAAACAAACACTTGAGGATGGAGCTACCGAGAAAAACAGCATTTTCGACTTTAAACATCTGTGGTTAGGCGCTATTTGCATATTTGTGTATGTTGGCGCAGAAGTAATGGCAGGCGATGCAGTTGGAACTTATGGTAAAGGCTTCAACATTTCAACAGATGTAACAAAATATTTCACACCTTGCACATTGACTGCAATGCTAATTGGGTATCTGATTGGCTATTTCACCATTCCAAAATATATTTCACAACAAGCGGCATTAAAGTATTCTACAATATTGGGAATCTGTTTTAGCCTTGCCGCATTTGTTACAAGTGGCTATTTATCTGTTTTCTTTGTTATTATGCTTGGCCTGGCAAACGCAACGATGTGGCCGGCTATTTTCCCTCTTGCCATCAACGGCCTTGGCAAATTTACGGAGAAAGGTTCTGCGATATTGATCATGGGTATTGCAGGTGGCGCCATCATACCTAAAATTTTCGCGAGCCTTAAAGAAGTTTATCATTTCCAGGCTGTCTTTTTTGTACTCATGGCAACATGCTATTTGTTTATCCTTTACTATGCTGTGAAAGGATATAAGGTTGGTCAAAAGGAAAATACATTGGAACCTCAATACACTTAATAATAATGGAAACAACGTTAGTAGTACTTGCTGCCGGCATGGCATCAAGGTATGGAAGTCTTAAGCAAATTGACAAATTCGGTCCTGCCGGAGAAAGTATCATTGACTATTCAATTTATGATGCGATTGAAGCGGGTTTTACCAACGTCGTATTTGTTATTCGTGAAGAGTTTGAAGCAGACTTTAAAGAAATTTTTGAGCCTCGCTTTGCTGATCGCATCAACATCCGCTATGCATATCAAACTCTTGATTCGTTTACGGGAAACCATACCATTCCTGCAAGCCGCACCAAGCCATGGGGAACTGGACATGCAGTATTGTGTACACGCAATGAAGTGAAAGGGCCGTTTGCAATGATCAATGCAGATGACTTTTATGGTAAAGATGCGTTTAAAAAAGCACACGCATTTTTAACAAAAGAAGCATCAGATCATTTGTGGGCAAACATTTGCTACGAACTGCCAAATACACTTTCAGATCATGGCGCTGTAAGCCGTGGCATTTGCGAAATCAATGCAGAAGGAAATATCACTTCAGTAACTGAAAGAACAAAAGTATTTCGCGAAGGAAATCAAATAGTATGTGAAGAAGCGGAAGGCTTATTGCCTATCAATGCAGACGCAAAAGCATCAATGAATTTCTGGTGCTTCTCTGCAAATGTTTTTGAATTGCTGTCATCAATGTTTGACACTTTCCTTACCCAGCATATGAATGAAGCAAAATCCGAATTCTACATTCCATCTGTAGCAGATGAATTCATCAAGACGGGCCAAGGCAAGATCAAAGCCGTTACTACTTCGGAGAAATGGTTTGGCGTAACTTATAAAGAAGACAAGCCTATCGTGCAGGAATGTATCAACAGTTTAGTGGAAAACAATTGCTATCCAGCTGCACTCTGGCCGGAAAAAATATTTCAACAATAAAGGAAAACCATGTCACTCATAAAAAGTATTTCAGGTATAAGAGGAACAATTGGCGGAAAGCCCGGTGAGAACTTTACACCTGTCGACATCGTAAAATTTACTGCAGCATACGGATCGTGGTTGCTGAAAAAAGGCAAAGGCAAAAAAGTTGTTGTGGGCCGTGACGGCCGCATGAGCGGATCAATGGTAAACCAACTCGTTGTGAATACATTGCTCGGACTCGGCATCGACGTGCTTGACGCAGGACTCAGCACTACGCCAACCGTTGAAATGGCTGTAGTTTGGGAACAGGCAGACGGCGGCATTATTCTCACTGCGAGCCACAATCCAATGCAATGGAACGCATTAAAACTACTCAACAATAAAGGTGAATTCATCAGCGCTGAAGATGGTTTGAACATTCTTGAAAAAGCAGCCAACGAAAGATTTGAATTTGCCAATGTAAATACGCTGGGAAAATTATTTCAGTTGAATGGCGTAATTGAAAAACATATTGACTCCATTGTTGCATTGGATTATGTTGACAAAACTGCTATTCAGAAAAAAGATTTCAAAGTTGTCGTCGATGTTATTAATTCAACGGGAGCCATATCTATTCCAGCATTGCTTGAATCAATTGGCGTTAATAATGTAGTCGTAATAAACAGCGAGATCACCGGCAATTTTGCGCACAATCCGGAGCCGCTTCCCGAGCATCTGACACAATTATGCGATGCGGTAAAACAGCACAAAGCAGACTTCGGCATCTCTGTAGATCCAGATGTCGACAGGCTTTGCTTTGTATGCGAAGATGGAACTTTCTTTGGAGAAGAGTATACACTCGTGGCTGTTGCAAACTATGTGCTTCAATTTAAAAAGGGAAGCACTGTAAGCAATTTAAGCAGCTCAAGAGCCTTAAGAGATGTTACCCGCGAGCAAGGTTGCGATTATTATGCAGCAGCAGTTGGCGAAGTAAATGTGGTGAAGAAAATGAAAGAAGTAAACGCTGTGATTGGCGGCGAAGGAAACGGCGGTATCATTTTACCAGAACTGCATTATGGCCGCGACGCCTTGGTGGGCGTGGCTTTGTTCCTTTCTGCACTGGCTAAGTTTGACGGAAGTATTTCTGCGTTCCGCAAAACTTTTCCTGACTACCACATGGCAAAAAAGAAAGTTGACCTTGCTGCCGACGTTCAGATAAAAGATGTACTTGCAAAAGTTCAATCTGCTTATGCTGATCAAAAACTCAATACAGAAGACGGTTTGAAAATAGATCTCGAAAACGGCTGGATACATTTAAGGGCATCAAACACTGAGCCTATCATAAGAATCTATACCGAAGCCACGACGAAGGAAACCGCGGAGCAATTCGCTAATGATGTGATGAATATTTTCTAATTCAATGTCTCAATTTTACCACTAAGGCACGAAGGACACTAAGTTTCACTAAGAGAGGTCTAAATTTAAAACAACCCTTAGTGCGGCTTAGTGTCCTTAGTGCCTTAGTGGTGAAAAAACATTCACACGATTTGAGAATTTGAATATCATTTAATGGGCACGAGGGGTCTGGGTTTCATAAATTTTGTTGTTGTTAAATATTCCACTCAGATCCCTCGAGCCTATTATAGACAGGTCTCTTTCCCTATAATTCTAAATAACTTCCTTATCTTACTGCCATCGAATTATTAAACAGCTTTCAAACCAACATGACAAAAAAAATCCTTTCCGCTCTTCTTCTCGCAGCATCGACATCAAGTTTATTTGCATTGGATCCCGGCGTTCTTGTACTTAAAAATAAAAGCTCGCTAAACAGAGAAAACGAACTGATCGTTTTTAAAAGAAGCATACTTGCTTCAAAAATTAAAAACCTTCAGGAGAATGATTATTTGACTTTCTCAATAAAGGGAAACACAGTTCCGGCACAGTTTGACGATGTAGACGGAGATGGCAAATGGGATGAAGCAGTATTGATACTTTCTTTTGCACCAAAAGAGAGTATTAAGGTGCAAATGCAAACTTCAAAAAGTCTTCCTCAAAATCCGCAACCCGTTTTTGCGCACGTAAGACAGATGCATAAAAACGCCGATCAAACCTTTGGCCCGCTTGTATTAAAAGATACAATGCCATTCAATAATCCACCAACCGATTTTTCGAAAGTTGTATTGCCACCATATCTTACCGAAGGCCCAGCCTGGGAGAATGATAAAGTTGCGTTCAGGTTATATTTTGATGCAAGAAATTGCAAAGACATTTATGGTAAAAGAATCGGTGGCATGGTAATGGACACCGTTGGCGCCAATCCAAAAAACAGTTACCATAATTTCTCCAACTGGGGCATGGATATTCTGCGCGTTGGAAAGTCACTGGGAGCAGGTGCTTTGGCCATTCGCACTAAAACGACACTCAATGCTGACACGCTTATAAGAGTTGGTGGCAGCATGATAAAATCTGAAACGTTCCGCGTGATAAGCGACGGCCCGTTGCGTGCGATGTTCGACATGACATACTCCTGTGTCATCAATAACAAGCCTTTCACGGTTACTGAACGCACCAGCATTTGGAAGGGGCAATATTTTTATCAGTCGAATCTTTCTATTTCAGGACTTAGTGCCACAGATGAATTGGTAACGGGCATGGCCGATTTTTATGAGAACAATGCCGAGAGTTTAAAAAGCAACAATCAAAACATTTACTATTCTTACGGCGCACAAAGTGAAAACAAAGACAAATTAGCGCTTGCTGTAAGCGTATCAAATAATAGCCACACTTCTATGACAAATGCCAATTCTCTGCGTAGTGAAATCAAGGATACGTGGCTCGTTAGCCAACCCGTTAACAATGGCCAGCTCTCATTCCGCTTCTATGCTTTGTGGGAGAAAACAGATGCTGCATTTGCTTCGAAAGAAGGTGTAAGGAATTACTTTAACAATGAGTTGGAGTTAATGGCGAACCCTGTTGAAATTAAATAATTTGGGAATTTGAGGATTTGAAAATGAAGAGTACAACATCTCAAAACTAAGTAACTACAACATTGTCAGCAAAAACGAAAGGCTAAGCAAAATCTGGATTTGCTTAGCCTTTTTAATTATGCAATTTTAAAACTTTGATCATCCTTATTTTTGGCCAATTCCTTAAACATTTCCTTCCCTATTTCCATAACATTTGATAATGAAATGTTTTCAGTTGTGTACTTCTCTTTCTTCCTGATATAATCTTTGATCTGTTGCCTGTCCATGAATCGTGGCGATTGAATAAAATAAGACGCATCCTCAATCGTATTGCCGTTGTCTGTAACGGTGTACATTGCTACGTAATAATAGTTATTCATAAACAATCCGTTTAAATTAAAATGTTAACTATAGGGACGGATTTATGGTTTCCATTATGTGCAGATTTACGGTTTTCATTATGTACGGATTTAAGAATGATTCAGATTTATTACTTTTTAATCAAGTGTAAAAGGATCATTGTGTTCCTTCAACCACGCAGCCAGCTTAGGCTTCATCAATTTTACCTGGGCATTGTCTTTGCTATACAAGTTGTGCTGCTCAAAGGGATCGGCTTGCAGATCGAAAAGAAAAGCTTCCGTCTTTTTTTTCGTCTTTTGATAGGCCAGTTTGTATTGAGCCGTTCTTATGCCTCGGAAACCTGACTGACCCTTTTGCAAAGTATCATAAGCCATCGCTCCCATGATGATCTGTTCAGATGGCTGATCTCCTTTTCCTTTCAGAAAATAACTTGCATAGCTTTTACCATCTACTGATTGAGGAATTTTACTTTTCAATCCTGCGAGGTCCAGCAACGTTGGGTAAACATCCGGAATGCTGCCCAGGAAACTATTGTCCATGGCAGGTTTGATCTTTCCTTTCCAGCAAATTATAAAAGGAATGTGCAATGATTCTTCGTAAATATTATTCTTAGATTCTTCATCATGTTTACCCAAACAGTTACCATGATCTGCAATGAACACAATGATTGTATTGTCAAACATTTTTCTTTCTTTCAGTGCATTTATAATGCGGCCTATTTGTGCATCAACTCCTGTGATACTCGAATAATAATCTTTCACGTCCTTACGATACTGGTCCCCCATTTTTGTTCCTGCTGGTGGAATATCGGCATCCGTCAATAATGAATCAAGAGGAATATTGTTATAAGGTTCATGGTATTTTGCCGGCGCCGTATTGTATGGTGAGTGCGGTGGATTGATCGAAACAACTAATGCAAAAGGTGCATTAGGATTTCTCACATTTCCTTTGTTATCCATAAAATCAATCGCTTTATCAGCTTCGTGTATCGGGCCCCACTCATCGACATAATGAAAACTGTCTCTTGGAGCTTTTGTATCCCAATACATCGGACGGTTATGATAGTCGTAAGTGTTGTAAGCATACCAGTAATCAAATCCATGCCTTCTGTCAAACGGCGTCCATTCATCCCAAGCCACATCTCCCACGTTGTTCGCTACCGGTATATATGGTTGGTACGGCGCATCAAGGTGCCATTTGCCAATGTAGCCGTTGCTGTAACCTTGCTGTTTTAGTACATCGGACCAGCAAACAATATCAGTTGGCAACGCTACTCCGTAAGGTGCAGATTTAGAATTACAATTTGCATGCACTTTATTTTTAAACGGCCAGGTGCCGCTAAAGAACATCGCTCTTGCCGGTGAGCAAACAGGATAGTTGGAAACCATTTGTGTAAGCGCCACACCTTCGTTTGCCAGTGCGTCTACATTAGGCGTAAACACTTTTTCCTTTTGCATATAGCCCTGTGCCTGTCCGCGCCATTGATCGACAAGGATTACAACAATATTTGGCTTTGCTGTTTTATTTCCACTGGTATTCTGCGCGTAGCTGGAAGTGCCGCCAATAAAGGCAGCCAGCGCTAAAGAGAAGTTTATTATCCTGGTAAATTTTGCAAACATCGTTATTTGTTTAACGGGCTTAATATTAGAGCTTGTGTTTCGACGAAGCTTTAGTTACAAACCTACTAATACATTCATTGTTATAGGGGTAAATTTATACTAAAAGAGGGGCGTTTTTGTATCGCGAGAAGTTCTTTTCTATGCTTACTCTCAATGATTGTAAGAGTTTTATTACCACTTAGGAACTAAGGCCACTAAGTTGCACTAAGGAAAGGCTGCAA
>Ga0318567_10000320_pt1 | contig 20736 bp, 17 predicted proteins | sample GRESIP088b5f20_FD_203691 | JGI IMG/M metagenome (GOLD analysis project Ga0318567, IMG submission 203691) | Tropical soil microbial communities from Luquillo Experimental Forest, Puerto Rico - GRE.SIPMG.088b5f20 | ecosystem: Environmental > Terrestrial > Soil > Tropical forest > Bulk soil...
TGAGCCCGCGCTCGGCCGCCTGCTTACGCCCGCCGACGATCGCAGCCCAGGTGCCGCTCCCTATGCGGTCCTCTCGTGGGACTATTGGAATCACCGCTTCGGCCGCGATCCGCACATCCTTGGCCGCTCGCTCCACATCGGCGATCAGACCTTCGAGATCATCGGCGTCGGTCCTCGCGACTTCACCGGCACAGAAAAGGGAACCGTCACCGACGTCTTTCTGCCCGTCAACGCCAACAGCATCGCTACTCGTGACAACATCAGCTGGCACCTCGTCTTCATGATGTTGAAGCCCAACGTCGACTCAGCCACCGCTCTAGAGCCGCTCCGTCAGCACCTTTCCGCCGTCACCCACGCTTTCCAGCTCCAATGCTCCTCGTGCTTCCGCGGCATGATCCAGACGGACATCGACCGCTTCCTCAACCAGACGCTTGTCTTCAATCCCGCCGGCGCCGGCATCTCCGAGCTCCAGAAAGACTATCGCCGCTTCCTCGGCATCCTCGGTCTCATGGTCGCTCTCGTGCTGCTCATCGCCTGCGTCAACGTCGCCAACATGATGACCGCCCAGGCCGCCGCCCGCGCCCATGAGATGGCCCTTCGCATCTCAATCGGTGCCGGCCGCCGCCGTCTCGTGCAGCTCATCCTCACTCAAAGCGCGCTGCTCGCCCTCCTGGCTTCTGCGCTTGGCGCACTCTTTGCCGCGTGGTCGGCGCCCTTTGTGCTCGGCCTCGTCAACCCGCCAGACAACCCGGCGCGCCTCGCTCTCCCCGCTGACTGGCGCGTCCTTCTCTTCGGCTTCGGGCTCATAGTCCTTGTCGTTCTGATGCTCGGTTTGCTCCCCGCTCTGCGTGCCTCTGCTGTCCGGCCCGTCGCCGCACTCAAGGGCGGTGCAGATCCGCACTCGCCTCGGCGTCTCATGCGCGGAGCCATCGCACTTCAAGTCGCTTTCTGTTTCCTCGTCCTCTTTCTGTCTTCGCTCTTCGTCACGTCATTCCAGCGCCTGCAGAATCGCCCTCTCGGTTTCTCCACCGACCGCTTGCTCCTGCTTGAAACCGTTGCCGGAAAAGGCCAGCTTCCCATCGTGTGGAATCAAACCGCAGAGGCTCTTCGCGCTGTGCCCGGCGTCGATTCTGTCTCCATCGAGAGTTGGCCGCTTCTCGGACGCGCCATGATCAACAGCGCCATCTCCATCAATGGAGCGCCTCCCAGTCCCACGTCCGCCTGGTTCCTGAACGTTTCCCCCGGCTGGCTCGCAACGATGAAGATTCCCCTCGTGTCCGGCCGCGACTTTCGTTCGGAAGACGCGTCTCCGGGAGCAGCCATCGTCAACGAAGCCTTCGCGAAGACTTACTTCCCCGGCCAGGACCCCATCGGCCGCACCTTTGAACGTGGCGCCAATCAGCCCCTCAACAAGATCGTCGGCGTCACTCCTGACACTCCGTATCACGACCTGCGCGAGCCCAATCGTCCCGTCTTCTACGTTCCCTTCGATGCAATCAGCGACAAGTCCGTCCCCGTGGCAGTCGACTTTGCCACCTTCGCCATTCACACCAACGCGCAGAACCCGCTTGCCCTCGCAGACTCTCTCCGCCAGCTCATCGCCCAGCGCCACAACGGCCTTCGCGTCTCCAACATCACCACGCAGCTCGATCTGGTACGCGATCAGACCATCCGCGAACGTCTGCTCGCCACGCTCGCCGCCTTCTTCGCCGCCGTTGCGCTTCTCCTCGCCGGCATCGGGCTCTACGCTGTCCTCAACTACTCCGTCCTCCAGCGCCGCCGCGAGATCGGCATCCGCATGGCGATTGGATCAACTCGTGCTGGCATCGTACACATCGTCACCTTCGATCACTTCCTCGTGATTGCACTCGGAGGCTGCGCAGGCCTCGCACTCGGATTCGGCGCGGCGCACTACGTCGAGTCTCTCTTCTACCAGGTCAAAGCAACCGATGTGAGTATCATCGCTCTACCGGCGTCTGCCATTCTGCTCACTGCACTCGTCGCCACACTCCCAGCCGTGCTTCGCGCGCTGCGCACAGACCCCACCGAAATCCTCCGCGCCGAGTGAAATGCGCGCCTATCGATCACGAACTTGCAGTGTGCGCTCGATCTCATCGCGTTCCCATCACGTCAGTCCGCCAACTTATTTGCGCTGTCTGCAATCGGCGAGCATCAAACTCAACGGCAGTAGAAACAGCTGCGGCTCAATGCATAACCCGGCTGTCGTATCTCGTCTGAGCAGAGGTCCGAACGATGGAACAGAATTTCGCCGTAATGATCCTCGGCGGTACCGGCCAGGTCGGTAGCGCAACCGTCGCAGAGTTGCTCACGATTCCGGAATGCCGGGAAGTTGTCATGGTCACCAGAAAGCCCATCGCGTCGCGAGCGCGAGTGCGCAATGTAGTTCTGGATACAGGCGCTGCTGAGTTTGCCGAACGCACTGCCGCCCTTGCTCGCGAAGTCTTAAGTCAGGGTCCCGTCAGCGCGGTCAGCTGCGTAGGTGTGGGTTCAGGATCGGCGCGCTGGAGCGAAGAAGAACTTCAGCGGCTCGAACTCGGCGTCGTTGGTGCCTTTGCGCGTGGCTGCCACAACGCAGGAATCGCCCAGTTTTGTCTACTCTCCGCAGCAGGAAGCACCGCCCGCAGCCGGATTCGCTATGCCCGCGTGATGGGCATGAAAGAAGACACCGTACGCAGCATAGGCTTTACACGCCTCGCCGTATTCCGCCCCGGCATAATTGTCGGCAACGCGCATACCCCAGTTTGGGTCGGTTGGTTAGGCGCACTCGTGCCCGGCCCGTTCGGCAACATTGACCAACGCATTCTCGGCCGCTCCATCGCCGCAGAGATAGCCCTGCACAATCAAGACACCGGCGAAGTTATCCGCGAAAACGCCGCAATGAAAAAACTCGCCGCACAGCTCCAATAACGCGCCAACAGAATTTTCCCGTACCCTGGCTGGACTAATTCATGACGCCAGATAAAGCCAGCGCGCTGCATTCTCAAGAATGCTGATCGCCGCAATCCCGCCAACAGTCCATCTCCTCCCATGACGACTGATTTAGCGCCAAATCCCTCGCGCAGATCGCCAAGCATCATTTCGAGCCCGTTTCTCTAGGCCATCTTTGGATGCGTGCATTGGCCTGGAATCGTCAGTTAATGTTCGAGCCGACTGCAGATGTTCGGACGCTTGCTGACTTTGCAATACGCGTAGCCTACGGAAGAGTACTGAGAAACTTCCTCATCTCGTCGAACACTTGCGCTTCATTCGAGCGGTGAACATAGTGATCAGCATTTGGAATGCGAACGACGCTGGCGGTCGGAACTCCGTGTGCAAAGCTTTCGGCACGTGCTGAGCAGGCCTCAGTATCGGCGGAGATTCGGGCTGCTCTACGCTCGGGGTCATTCGGAAAGAAGTGGCTCCAATCGTGAGGGCAGGCAAAGATTGCGAGCGCGCGGACGGGGATGGATGTGTACTTCTCGGCGCCGAAGTTTATCGCGGCCTGAATCGGTGAGCGGGGTGGCAGCGGAGGCATCGTTTTTACGTCTTCATTGTCCTGGTGAAGGGCGGTTTCGAATCTTGCAATTGCAATTTCAAGTTCACGTAACTTCCCTTGCTCGTCTACTCCTCCGGCTTCAATTTCCTCGATGCGCTTCTTGATGCCGTTCATCTCGATCTCCATCTGCGGGTGAGCGGGATCGTAGAAAGACCAGCTCGCTACGGCGTCGAGATAGATGAGGCCGGACACCTTATTCGGAAAGCGACTGCCGACTGAGCTTAACTCCTCACCCGCAAGCGAGTGGCCCACAAGAACAGGACGCTCGATCCGAAGTACTTTCATAACAGCAAGGACATCGTCTCCCAGGCTATCTGCTGAGTAGTTCCCGTTCATCGGTGCTGGCTCGCTGGATGCTCCAAAGCCCTTGCGCGTGATGCCATAGACATGATTCTGGTCGGTAAACTTCGGCGCAAAGCTATCGAATGCGTGAGCCGTGTCTCCATTGCCCGCCAAAAAAATGAGAGGTCTCCCGATCCCTCCCCAGTCAAGCACTTCAAGCCGGACACCTTCCTCAACGGTGACGAACTGGGTCTCGTGAGTCGAAGAATCCGTCTGCGCAGCCGCGTCGCGACGCTGACCGGAGTTGGAAAGAAAAGACTGCTTCGTGCCAAGGTTCCAGGACCGCTGCTGACTTGGCAGTTGGGCAGGCTGGGAGCGCGCGAGGGGAACGGTTATGACGAAAATCATGGACAAGCTTAAACATTTGCTCCACGGCGACATAAAGATTCTCCTCTTTATATTGTTTATATGTACTATATAACTAGTACACTAATCGACGTGAGTATGGCATCGAAGAAATCACGCCCTCAATTCCGCTTCCATCTGGATGCGGCAAGTGGTGTACCTGTATATCGCCAGATCATCGATCAAGTATGCGGTGGGTTGGCCTCGGGTGCACTGATGACAGGCGATCAGTTGCCCACGGTGCGGCAGCTTGCAGTGGATCTGGCCATCAATCCGAATACAGTGGTGCGTGCTTACCGTGAGTTGGAATTTAGTGGGCTGATTGAGACGCACCAGGGGACCGGCACCTTCATAGGTGCGCAGAAACTGCCAAGTGCCGATGCCGAGCGAGAGCGGCAGTTGCGCCAAATTGCTGGCGACGCAATAGCGAGAGCTGGTGCAGCTGGATTTAGCATCGACCAACTTATTACGCAGTTGCGGGCGTGGCCCAAAGCGAGGACCTCAAAGGAGAACGTATGACACCTAAGATCAGCTTGCAGAATGCGAACGGCGTGGCTGTTACAGCATTTCTCACATGCCTCCTAGTCGGTGGTACCGGCTCCGCCATAATGGAGCGCCCCTATGCGGTAGTCGGCGGGGCGCTGTTAGGAATCTATTTCTTGTTTTCTATCAAGGTTGTCCGCCAATGGGAAAAGGCTGTTAAGCTGCGCTTCGGCCGTTATGTCGGACTTCGGAATCCTGGCCTCTGTTTCATCATTCCGGTCATTGAATCGCTAAACCAGTTTGTCGACCAACGTGTGCGCGTTGCGAATGTGTCAGCCGAGACCACACTGACGCGCGACACCGTGCCGGTGAACGTTGACGCGATCATCTTCTGGATGGTTTGGAACGCCGAGAAAGCCATCCTCGAAGTCGAGAACTACAACGATGCCATCACAATGAGCGCACAAACAGCATTGCGCGAGTCGATCGGCAGGCACGACCTGCACCAGGCTCTTGCCGAGCGCGAGATGCTCGGAGAGGAACTGCAGAAGATTCTCGACGCCAAGACCAATCCTTGGGGAATCACGGTACAGTCGGTGGAGATTCGCGACGTGCAGATTCCAGCACAGTTGCAGGATGCAATGTCGCGTGAGGCGCAGGCAGAGCGCGAGCGCCGGGCGCGCGTCATTTTGGGAACAGCCGAAACCGAAATCGCGGATAAGTTCGCCGCAGCCGCATCAACTTACAAAGACGATCCGGTGGCCCTGCATCTACGCGCCATGAACATGCTCTATGAAGCCATCAAGGAGCGCGGTTCGATGGTCATAGTTCCATCTTCAGCAGTGGAGACGATGGGGCTCGGTGGAATGCTGTCAACTGCAGCCTTGAAGAACAATAGTCAGTCCGCGATGTAGCGCGTCAATGACACCTCGGCGAATGCAGCTTGCACTTCGCAACCACTTTGGCTTGAATGCATAGCCTCTTTTTGCCGGGCGGGTGGCCGATATGAGTCCACGCCCTGATCAGTTAATAGCGCTTTTGAGGAGTCCATCTTCTCGCCGACCGCTCTATCGGCAAGGACATAGATAGAGCGGTCCATAAAGATCAGTCCGCAAATATTGACACACGCCCGTGATGAAGTGGAGCGACAGAAGCCATCGTTAACACGCGGTCAATTCTTCGCTAAACGTAGGTTAAAACGCGGTCACCTTCAGCCTTTCTTAAGTTTCCCATCATAGCGTCAGCGAGTAGGCCAAGTATCACTCTCTCGACCTATTCATCAAGTGCCCAGCTGCTCTCTCCTGCTGCAACGCTGGGTCTCTCCACGTTGGCGCGGAGGCCACACAGCATGAACATATCCAAATCCCCCATTTTTTTGACGGCTGTTTTACTGTGTTTCTTCTTGACCACGATGGCGTCCGGTCAAGCTGGAACAGGAGGCATCAGTGGAACAGTACAGGATTCCAACGGTCAAATCCTTGTCAGTGCGAAAGTCGAAATTGACCCAACCGACCGGCAGACAGCGACAGATAACCAAGGCCAATTTCGGTTTCTCAATCTCGCACCTGGGCAGTACAAGGTAGTTGTTTCCTACGTTGGCTTCAAGCCGTCAAAGACGACTGCAACAGTCGTTTCCGGCCAAGTAGCAAGCGTGCCAGTTGCGCTGCAAGTCGCATCGCAGGTGGATACAGTGATGGTGACCGATTCGCGGCTGCAAGGCGATGCCGAAGCCGTCAATGTGGAGCGTATGTCCGCTGAGATTGTGCAGGTGGAACCGGCGGGGGTCATCACCAGCCTGCCCAACACCAACGTCGCCGATGCCATCGGCCGCCTTCCCAGCGTCTCGCTGGAGCGCGACGAGGGCGAAGGAAAGTATGTGCAGATTCGCGGTACGGAGCCACGTTTGTCCAACCTCACCATCAACGGCGTCAACGTACCGTCTGTCGAAGTCGCCGTCCGCAACGTAAAGATGGATGCAATCCCAGCCAATGGCATCGAACGCATCGAGGTCTACAAGACGCTCTCTGCGGACATGGATGCGGACGGCGTAGGCGGCACGGTGAACCTCATCACTCCAACCGCCACCGACAAGCCCAGGTACGAACTGAATGGCACCGCAGGCTACAATCCCAACCAGAACGGCCTCTGGCGCGGCGGCTTTGACGGTACCTTGGGACACCGTTGGGGCGCAGATAAGAAGTATGGCTTCCTTCTGGGCGGCACTTGGGACCGCACTAATCGCGCCATCGACGATCTGGAGCCTAGCGTAACTAGCGGCGTCAATCCTGCCAACAACCAGGCCATCGCCTACTTCAATGGCGAAGACATGCGTTCCTATGATTACTACCGCACGCGCTATGGCTTTGATACGGGTGTAGACGTTAAGTTTTCCCCGACGATGTCGGCCTACGTTAAAGGTCTCTACGCGGACTTTCACGATTATGGCGAAACGCATGTGTACACGCCAAACACAGGCTCAATCTACGCGGTCAATGGTTCGCAGATCACCTTCGACAGCCTGGATACTTGCGATGCCGCCACTGGTACTCGCATCAACGATCCAAGTACGTCATGCTCCCTTGGCTTCTGGCAGTACCGTCACTACATCCGGCGCCCCGACCAACAAGTTTTCAGCTTCTTGAGCGGTGCGCGTCACGACCTGTCCAAAGACGTGATCATCTACGACTTTGCCGTCTCACGCGGTCATAACATCGGCGGCCAGGACTTCCCCACCACGAATTTCACCGGCTTGAACACAAGTGTGGGGTTTGCTGAAAACCTCAGCGATCCTTACAGACCGAAGATCTATGCCACTGATGGAACCAATGGCTGGGATGCGACAGGATACACAGTGACCAAGTCAGCAAGCGGTATTTATCATGCCACGCAACTCAATCTTCAGGGCGCGGCATCGCTTGCGCACAGCTACACGGTCGGCGGGCACCCAAGTACTTTGTCGATTGGGCTGAAGATCCGCAACTCGTACTCGACGCAGCGGAAAAAAGACACAACGCTGCTTGCGAACAACAACCCAGGGCCGTTTTTGATGTCGAATGTTCTGGGCTCCTACACAAACAACTCGTATTACGATAAGAGCTTCGCCATCAATGGCGCAGGCTATGGGCCCACAACCTCTTACAACAAAATCCTGCACACGGTTGCGGCTGACGCAGGCGGCTTCACGTCAGATATTTTCGACGACAGCAATACCTGGTACGCATCCTTCTTCAATGCCGATGAGCGGATCAGTTCCGGGTACATTCAGGATGTGATCTTCATTGGGCCCATCCGGTTGCAAGGTGGCGTCCGCTTCGATGAGGGCAACACCCATTTCCTTGCCTACGCGACCGAGTCGTCGCTCAGCAATGCTCCATGCTTCAAGGACCCTACGCAGTCGATCTGTAACCCGGCGACACCGAACCGCCAGAACGCAGACTACTTCAACGTCCTGCCCAGTGCGGTACTGCAGTGGCAGTTCCAGAAAGACTCGAACCTGCGTGCGGTGTATAGCCGAGGTCTGGCCCGCCCCAACATCGGTGACCTGGTTCCCGCCATCACGAAGGACTCGAACCAGACCCCCTATCCGACAGTGCAGACCGGCAACCCTAAACTTGTCCCCACCAAAGGCGACAACTTCGATATTCTCGTCGAACATTACTTCCAGCCGCTGGGCATTCTCCAGTTTGGCTACTTCTACAAGCACCTCACCGATCCGATCTATCCAGTTGCGAATCTGGTCTATTACAACGGAACCCAGACCTGCACGCAGGGCTCAACGGGGTGCCAGCAGTGGCAGGCGGCGATATCCATCAATGGCCCCAATGCTCACATCCAGGGCATTGAGGCACAGTGGGAACAGCGTTTCTCGTTCCTGCCCAGCTTCCTCAGCGGGTTTGGTGTCAATGCCAACTACAGTCACACAAAGTCCGAAGTGACATTCCCCTCCGGATTCGATGGCGGCCGAACCGATAAGCCGTCGCTGGACCGCACCTCGCCGAACGATTACAACTTCAATCTGCTGTACGACAAGAGCCGCTTCTCCGGCCGGTTTGCCATCAGCCACAACGACGAGAGCATCGCGTCATACGGATGGAACGCGACCAATGGCCCGGCCAGCGATCCGATTCTCGGGTTGAAGGGACCGCTCGGTGACAACTACTTCTACCCGCACACGCAGTTCGACGTGCAGGGCAGCTTCCGCCTGTACAAAGGACTCCAGATCGTGGCCTCCGGCCTGAACCTGAGCAACGAGGTCTTCGGCTTCTACAACGGTAGCGGGATCTACCCTGTGCAGCGCGAATACTATAAATCAACCACATCCTTTGGCCTGCGCTGGTCCACCAAATCGGAATAGCCCCAATTGCTAATCTCACTCAGTCCGGCTTGCACATACACATGTGCAAGCCGGACCTTTCTTGACCTCAAAGCGGTCCTTCGACCGAATTGGCGTGCCCGGCGAGTTATGTTTCAGTGCGAGTGAGACATGCTGGAGCCGTGGATGGGACGAAGGAAGACGCACGCGCTAGAGCAGATCGTGAGCCTCTTGCGGCAGGTAGAGTTTGCGGTAGCGAGCGGGAAGACAACGACACAAGCGAGCAAAGAAGCCATGATCACCGAGCAGCGTACTATCGTTCGCGCAAGGAGTACGACGGCTTGCAGGTGGATCAAGCCAGGCGTTTGAAAGAACTCGAGACGGAGAACGCAAAACTGAAGCGCCTGGTGGCGAACCTCAGTCTCGAGAAATTGGTGCTAAAAAACATCGCTGAGGGAAATGTATGGTCCGTTCCGGTTTTGCAAGCGCAGAGGTGACGTGAGCCACTCAATCAGTGGTAAGCCCTGTCGGCAATAATTGAGACGGGTATTTTCATACTTGAACTGCTTGCAAAGGCCAGACCGCAGCTGTTATGTTCCGCGGTTCCAATGCTTTCGATCATCCGATCGAGGGCAAGAATAGTGCCGTACGAGGAATACGTGTTTCATTGGCTACGATTTGCAGTACCTGCGGCCAGAGACGTGCAATCCCAGTGATCTCAGGAACACCATTGATCACGAACGCTAGTGCTGCAGCGATGTGAAATGGCCGTTTGAGTTGTCGATGCATGATGCGTGCAAGATCGTCTGGTGTGCCGTTGCCGCAGAAACTTTCACACGCCATTCTTGCGCTGTGCAGTGCGATAGAAATCCCATCACCGGCAAATGAGGGAATGACTGCGGTCTGGTCACCGAGCAGCCATAGTCCGTGGTCTGATCGCACTCGCAGGAGCCCATATGGGATAGAAGAGATCGCAAGAGGTCGTTGGAAGAGTGACGACGCGCCATCAAGTCGATGGGCAAGAGGTTCTGCATGACGCAGAATCCACTGCAGCAACACGGGCCACTGACTTCCGCACTGACGCATCAGGCTCCACCTAACCACGACGCAAAGATTTGCTTCGCCCTTCTCATTTAACTGCAACCCTGCGTAACCGCCAGGAAAGAAGTGCAGCTCAACCCGCTGCTCAAGCTCGCGTTGCTTCGATGGGTCCAGCCTCCAGTACATTTTGAAGGCGACGAATTCTCGCGTGTGGTGATTGGGCCTTGGATGCCCACGCAGATCGTGCTTGCCTGTCGCGAGAAACGCTGCCCCGGCTTTAACCGTGAATCCATTAGTTAATACCGCATGCCAAACGCCAGACTGCCGAGTAAGCGACTCGACGCGTTGACCACGTTGAACCACGGCTCCGCTATGAAGGGCTTGTGCGAGGAGTTCCTCATCAAGGCGAAGCCGGGAGAGAGAGAATGCCGGGAATGGAATTTCTGTTGCAATTTGTGATCTTCCCGTAGAAAGCTGCAGGCCGCGGATGGGCAACGCTCCAAGGCGACCGAGTTCAACGCCTAGTTCCCCAAGATAGACTGCTGCTTCTGCACTTAAGAACTCTCCGCACACCTTGTGAGCAGGGCCGGATGACTGCTCCAAAAGCATCACGGACCTGCCTCGCCGCGCAAGCTGGCAAGCAGCAGCGGCGCCTGCCGGACCGCCACCGACAATGAGCGCTTCCGCGTCGAGTCTTGAAGAATAGAGACTCACTGCATCACCCGTGAAACACAGAGACGGCCTGGGTGTGCGCGAAACATGCATATCTTCTCAGACGGGATTCCAGCTCTATTGCTGTAATTAATCCAATCCGCAGGAACGAAGCTGCGCAGAATTGAAACCGGACCGTCGTGTTGAACGAACGGGTGCCAGCGCATGAGCTTCGCCAGAAGCATGAAACTGTAGTAGGAGATGAGCCTGCGCTCCAGGTCATTTACGAACCAACCGCGCAGTGCGGTCCCTTCCATCCACTGGAGGAACCTGACGATTTCATCATCCTGAAGATGGTGCGCCACAAGAGAGCTGATAACAACATCAACCGGAGAGGCAGGTTGGTATTCGTTCACATCGCAACAGTGCCACTCGATTCGAGATTCGGAGTGGGTGAACGTACGGGCTGCCGAAATCGCGGATGTATTTCGATCGATGCCGGTCAGGTGAACGGGGAGATGTCTTTTGTCCGTCCAGGCTTCGATGCTGCGCAGCATATCGCCTGCGCCGCAACCAACGTCGACAATGTGCAGTGCCGAACCGGATCCATCGATAAACTGCTCGAGCCACTTCAAGGTAGGCCGATAGGCTAAAAGAAGGTGATTTACGGTACCAAGATCGCGAAGGCATCGCGCGCATTCTTCGGTCGAGCACGGACCGTCCATCCACTCGAATGCATCCAGGCGTCGCTCGATGGTAGGGATTTCAAGGAACATAGAAGCGCATCACCTCTGCAGTGAGACCAGGCCCGAAAGACATGGCGCAGCCGGATTGGTGACTTTTTGCCGACCGCATGAGCAACTGCAGAACGAACATGATAGTCGCCGAAGACATATTGCCGTATTCGTTGAGTATGGTGCGTGAAGCGGCTAGTGCATTCGGATCGAGCCCGAGACCCGTTTCGACCGAATCGAGAATCGCACGACCACCAGGATGAACGGCCCAGAGCTCGATATGATGCCCGTTATTCAGATCAGCGGCGTACTGCTTCATGCCTTCGCAAATTTGGCGCGGTACCTGAGAAGAGAGATACATGTCAAAGCCCAAGTCACCGATGCGCCAGGTAATGCAATCTCGTGACTGCTCAATTTGCAGCGTCGTGAACTCGCGCATCTCAAGGCCGATCGATTCGGATCCAACCAGTGCCGCAGAGCAGCCATCGGCAAAGAGCAGGAATGAGAGAACATCGTTCATGTCCTGAGTTGGATGAAAGTGAAGGCTGCAAAGCTCGAGGCTGACAACCAGAACTGCATCCTTCGGATTCGAGCGCACAATGTGACGCGCAGTGCGTAGGGCGTTCATGGCAGCGTAGCAGCCCATGAAGCCGATGAACGTCCGCTCGGTGGATGCGGGCAGCCGGAGATGATCGAGAATGGCGAAATCGAGACCTGGCGCGTAGAGACCGGTGCAGCAGGTCACGATTACATGGCGCACATGAGATAGCTCATCCTGCGTGAGCGCAAGGTGATCGAGTGCCTGTTGAAGCAGGAGTGGCGCGCATCGCTCAAAGATATCCATGCGCCGCCGCGTGGTGGGGATGTTGCCTGCACCATACACCTCGAACGCGTTTGGAACATCCTCTGACGAAGCTTGTGTCGAGCCCAGACAGGAATAGCGATGCTGGATTCCAACCTTGGACGCCAGTCTTCGGAAGAGAGCCTTCGCGCGTGAGTCGAGCAGCATGTCCTCGGCAAATTGCACAAACTTCTCATGAATATCGTGATCGGGAACAGCAACGCCAATTCTTTGCAAATACGCCGACGCCATTGCGGCCTCGCTTCGCTCGACTTCAGTTGGGTTGTACGGCCCAATCTGGATTTCGACACTTGCATGATCCCGGCGCTAGCAGATGAGGGTCCTTCCAACGTCGTCAGCCACTTTTTAGAACAACGCTACTGGTGAGTTGTCAGATGTACGTCATAAGAATGTCAGAACTTAAATAGAGCGAAGTCGTCGTGTGCGTGCGGCAAATGTAATCGCATTGTCAAATTGAACGGCAAAGCGCTTCACTCAGCACGTGAGAGAGAGTAGGTTCTCAGTAGGATGTTTCAAGAGTGCGGGGAATCGTACAACTCGTCGCTTTGATCCTACTTGTTGCCCCGACCGGCCTCCCGGCGCAGCCGAGGAGCATACTCGGCCAATGGCAGGATCCGAGCGGTTCGGTTGTACGCATTGATCGATGCGCAAATCTGCTGTGCATCTGGATTGTTGCCGTCAACAAGAAAGCTCCCGCGACCACCGATGTACACAATCCAGACTCGAGACTGAGGAGCCGCTCGCTCTGTGGTTTGATGATTGGCGAAGGTTTTCATCCGTCCGGTAAGGAAGTCGCAGAAGACGGTACGCTCTACGATCCGAAGTCGGGAAGGACTTACCACGGCGAAATGAAGCTGGTGGGCGATGAACTGCACTTGCGCGGTTACGTTGGATTCTCAATCTTCGGCAGGACTGAGATATGGCAACGCCCCTCAGGAACTTATCCTGCGTGTGCATCCTAAGCGCATCCATGAGAACATGGCCCGAGCGTGGTCTGCTCAGTTCTTCGGTATGGCGCGCGGCGGATGTCATAGCCGACTCAAGCAGTTTCATACCTAAATACCAACCATGCATTTGCTCCAGTTTCCCTCGGTGCCCATTAATACAGCACCTCTCGGGTGACTATTGTCCATATTCTTCGTCTCAGGTCTCACTGGGCTCGTAAAGAGTGACAGATAAATTGCGCGGTAAATCGCCTACGCACTTTTCGAGGCCAGACTTCCTGCGACGCCGCTATTGTGCATGACAGCGACGTGGAGGCCGCTCATATGCGCAAAAGAAACAGACGGCCACCGTGTCGCAAGATTGTTCTGAAGCTTCCAGATCTGGACCACGCTAAATCTGCGGTACTCAACAGCCTCAGCTCTCCTCATTCGAGGAGAAACTACAAGTTTGCGATGGAGCAGTTCATCAGCTGGTATTGTTCCGAGCCGCGATTGGCCTTGAACCGAACTGTCGTTCTGCGATTTCGCCTTTACCTGGAGTCTCTGGGCTTGGCAGCTGGAACCGTGAACCAGCGCCTTGCGGCGGTCAGGCGGCTGGCGTATGAGGCTGCAGATTCCGGCTTGCTCAGTCCAGAGCTCGCCGCAGGCATTCGCCGGGTTAAAGGGGCAAAACAGCTTGGTGCACGCATAGGAAATTAGCTGACCCAGGACCAAACTCGGCTCCTACTGGAGAAAGCCGACGGAGATGATCTGCGCAGTGCTCGCGATCTCATAATGATTTCTGTGCTCGTGGGCTGCAGATTGCGCCGAGCCGAGCTATCTACGCCGAGAGTAGAGGATCTACAGGTCAGACAAGGACATTGGGCAACTGTAGATCTGGTTGGCAAGGGCGGCCATGTCCATACTGTTCCGATGCCTGCTTGGGTCAAGGATGCCGTCGATCGGTGGAGAGATTCCGCGAAGGTGCCCGCGGGCCGAATCTTCCGCGCCGTTAGTCGGCATGGGGCGACCTGGGGCAAGGGAATCTCCGAGAATGTCATTTGGTACGTGGTGCGACGGGTTGCTAAGCGGATGCAACTGGACCATCGCACGCCACACGATCTTCGTCGAACGTGCGCTTAGCTCTGTCACGTGAATGGCGGCGAGCTGGAGCAGATTCAATTCCTGCTTGGTCACGTGTCCGTGCTGACCACCGAGCGGTATCTCGGCTGCAAGCAGAATCTCGAGAAGCCCGTCAACAATCGCTTCGGTTGCCTATTTGCCCGGAAGGCGGTGGATCCACGGTAAAAGCTGTTGGCAAGAGCCGACGTTCGAATGAGTTCCAGAGGTAGCTTATGCGTGTACATTTGCATGCAGCTCTAGAGAGGTCGGGTAAATGAACATGCGCAATTCATGGACGATGACGATGATGGTTTGTCTCTTCGTTCTTGACTAGCACTTATCCGTCCGTGCTCAACGCACGAAAACCCGCGCTTATACGTCAACAACGGAGGCTAAAGAAGCCCTGGGCAGCCCCTAGTGCAGGGTCCAGAGTGTTAGAGCATTAAGATCGTCATCAACAGCGGCGAAGCTAGTGGTCCCACTCAAACTTGTGATCGCAATTCCGAATGCGCCGCCCGAAGGCCCTCCATCGAGTTGATGGGTGGCGACGAGACTTCCGTCCTGCGTGAACTCTACCAAATCATTCGGCGTGCCCCCTGCATTCACCGCATCGCCGTTAGCGGTGATCAAGTTGCCATTCGGAGCGAGCGCCAGGCCCAACGGCCCGTGCAGGTTCTTCTTATCCTCAAAAACCAAAAAACCTGTGCCACCACTACTGGTTCGCGCAGCGGCATCTCCAATGCCGAAAATCTCGTTGTCGGCGGTAGATGCCACGTATAAGACATCTCGGTCTGGGTTGTATACCAGCCCCGTCGGTCCGACTACTACGGCTGCGGCATTGGGCTGAGAAGCGAAACCCGACCCAATCTGTGTCTTGCTGACAACCGTCACCCCGGTGTTACTGATCGAGAGGTTCAGCCGTGTCACGGTGCCGCTCAGCACATTGCTCACAAACACCAGCGCCGTAGATCCCTTATCGTAGATCGTGAGATCCCATGGGCTGTCCAGAAGCGGGTCATTGATCGTCGCCACATGATTTCCTTTGCGATTGAAAATCTGGAGAGATCCTGTTCCAGGTGACCCGTTGGTTACCGGCAGATTCCCTACGAGCACGAAACCACCCGACAAAACTCCGAGAGCTGTATCTAACCCGATGAGGCTCGAGGTAGCGAAAAGGGACTGGCCAGTTGACGAAATCCTGACGATAGTCGTGCCCGTCCCCTGGACGTTGCTGCTGTTGTTGAAATTCGAAACCAATACGTCGCCCGGCGATATACTGCCGCCGCTAGGAAAATTGGCAGGAACGAAGGCTACGCCATATGGGTTCAGCTCTCCATTTGCCGGCACTGTAGGGGTGCTGATGCTCTGCAGCGAGTCCAGAAGCGAATTGTTCTGTGCAAGCGCCATAACGCTGCAAACAGAAACGCATGTGAACGCAAAAAACGTGCGCAGTAGCAAATTACGCATGACACTTACCTCCTGATTTCTCTTGGACATCCAACCAGTCGGCAGAAAGCGAACGAGCTTAGCATTCGCGCCGCATCCAGTCATCCCATCGCGGTGATTGGCCGCGGAACCTCCCTCAAAATAGAGCAACGGAAAGCAACGAATGTCACCGGACTGTCAATAGGTTGTTGTTTCATTGTCGGTTGGGTGGGATGGCGCAACCGTATGTCCGAACGAACCACGCGGAACGAGCATCGACAACCGTAGCTGTAGGATCCCGCCGCCTTGCCACACGCGAAAAATGAGAGTGACAGGTGTGTCTGCGCAAATGTATTCGGCCTTTGCTTCGGGCTAAGGCCCCAATCCAGGATGCGCTGCGCTTCGTTTCCCATTAGTTTTGGAGTCTCAAAGGACTTCTTCCGAGTTCGGGTTTGGGGAGCGCAGGGTTCGATGACCTGCTGAGCGCCGGTTCTCAAAACGTGACAAATTGCCGTACCGCATTTCCTGAGTCAGCCAGTCTCGAAATGCGGCAAGGAGAGCCGAATTCGGCTGGATTGTTGTACACTCGCCCGCTCCCCATCACTCTTTCTGCTTTCGCGAGGAGTGGTGTGGTGAAGTCCATTACTCCAGCTTCATAGATGAGACAACTTGCTCCAATAGCGCTACCGGCTGCTTAGCAGTGGCCTTCACCAACCACATTGATCCTCCGTGCTCGATGAGCATTGCGGCACCCTTCTCGTTTGCGGAGAACAGACCGTTATATGCAGAAATATGCCGTACATGAATCGAGCCGTTGAAGCCTTCAGATCGAAAGACCTTATCTTTGTCTTCCGCAGCGGTCGGCAGCGAGACCGATTCGCTGTGAATCTCCACGCACTCACCGGCAGGGCCTTCTATTGCAATAAGCGTTGTCTGGGGCCATGAGAGGTCATACCCGGTAAAGCGGAAGTTGGAAGGCTTGGTCAGGGAGAGCCCGATCCACGGATTGTGATAGGCGTCGCCTGCGATCGTGTAGGGGGCCGCATCTTCGTTGACGATGGTGTTCTTGCCATTCAGTGTGTATTCGAGGATCTTGATATCAACATTGCCCATCACCTCACCAAGCATTCCCAGGTTGCCGACGGTTCCCTCTTCGAACGAGCCTGTAAATACACTGAAACGCGCGGCATCCGCGGGCCCTGGGGCGTACAGCGCCCCATCGAGTGGAATCCAGCGGCTTCCGATCAGGAGTTCGACCCAGGCATGGCCGCCCCAGATGCCACCCGCATAGACCAGGCCAACACGAATGCGTGACGGGATTCCAGCGGCGCGGGCCAGTGAGGCCAGCAAGACGGAGTAACCGAAGCAGGTACCGCCGCGATTTTTCGCCACCTCGGAGGCCGACACAACGGCAATCCCAAGATCGAAGTGCATATTGGCCGCCGTCCAGCGCTGCAGGGCGCGAGCCGCTGTCCAGGCACTGTCACCTTCGTGCACAACACTCGCTTCGATTTGGCGCACTCCGGCGTCATCGGACTGCAGTAACGGATTGGGCTCGAGATATGGCTGCAAAGAAGCCTCTGCTGCGACCGGACGGGAACTATCGCTTTGCGGCATGGGCCGCGTGACTTCCATCACGAGATACTCAGGCGTCTTTTCGAGCACCTTTTGGTTGTCCGCGGTGAAATCCGGCCACTTGATGCCCGGGTGTCTGGCAATGATTTTAAGTTTGATTGCTTCGATGCGGCGCTCTTCGGGCAGACGGATGTTCGCTGTGACGACAGATTGATTGAACGATTCCGCGGACATCGTTGAGGCATTCGCAGGTGCATTTTCAGCGATAGCATAATCGGCACGGAGAGTTTCGATCTCTCCTAAGGGGCTTGACATCACCTGCCGCAACAGCCATCCAGCGTTATCTACCCAAAGCGTCAGCGCGGACGGCATACTGCTCATCGTTTGCTCGATCTTCAGGCCGCTTTCCTGGTTCGTGCCAGGCGAATCGTTGTGAGCCAGCACCTTGTCCGTGACGGTCACGATGTGCCCCAGTTCGGGACTGAAGGTCTGGTAAGACACTGTGTCTCCTGCAATGTGCAGTCGTGCTACGGCAAGCTCACGCGCGGCTTCTGGGCCGACCAGACGCCCCGTAAAAGCCACTATGCGCGGATATGAATGACCACCGGTGGTTGTCGTTACGGTAATTGAGTCTTTATTCACCATGGCGTGGATGATTGTCGATTGCTGCGAACTGGACGAGGTGTTGTCGATGCTCATGAGTTCGCCTGCAGGCGTCTCCAAGTAGCGGCTTGTGCTCTTAATCTCCAGCTTGGTGCCTAGGCGGTTGAAAACCATAGTGGAGTCCAGCTGCGTGACGATGTTTCCGGCGGAGTCATGGGAACGTTGCTCCTTGTAGGTTCCTATCGGCTGGCCGCCCAGGCGATAGACCGCAGCGAGTTCTCTATCGGCAGTGTCTCTCTGCGACTCGCTTGTTTGGGCATGGATGAACAACGACGCTCCCGATCCAAGCAGAACGCATATGAAAAGAATTGATTTCGATTGGAGTCGGCGGTGTCGGTGCGAGCGGCTCTTCTGCTGAATCACGAGATATTCTCCTTATCGGGTGGTTTTGGAGGTAGTCTCGCGGCCGCAAAATCCTTACGGGTTTTTCCGACAAGAGCGAAAAGATAAATCTGTAAGGCTGGGTCGGCGGCCAAGACAATCTGTGACGGAGGTTGGGAGCATTCGCGAGCAGGAAGCAGTCAAAGCCGGCGAAGAGTCGCTTGAGGAGCGTTTTGTCGCGCTCCTGCGCGCTTTCGAACCGGCGTTGGCGAGACTCGCTGCTTCTTACGAAACAGTCCCCCAGGCTCGCGAAGATCTGCTGCAGGAAATCCGCATTGCGCTTTGGACCGCTCTGCCTAAGTTCAGAAACGAAGCGTCTCTGCGAACATTCGTCTACCGGATCGCGCACAACCGTGCATTGACGCATGTGTGGAGAAGAAAGCAGGCTGGATTTCATGACACAATCGACGAACTCCCCCTGGCTGATGTGCACCCCGGACCTGAGACTGTTGCCGTAATAGCCTCTGACAAGGAGCAACTGTTCGTGGCTATCCGAGGGTTACCTCTTCCGCTCAAGCAGGTAATCACGTTGGCCTTGGAAGAGATGTCCTATGCAGAGATCGGTGCGGTTCTAGGCATTACGGAGAACAATGTCGCCGTGCGCCTGAGCCGCGCACGCGGATTCCTGCGAGAGCGCATGAGGAGAAATCGATGAACCCGGAACCTGAGATGGATGAATGGCGGCAGGTGTGGTCGGGGGCCGATGTGGAGAGGTGCGAGACTTCTGCAGCAGATGTCATTGCAGCCGCGCGCCGTTCTGAGCGCCGTGCGTTGTGGACTCTGATTGCCAACATCGGCTTTGCGATTCTGCTGCTGGCCGTCAGTCTTCTCGTGCTGCAACAAACGCGCAGTCGTGAGATGGCGCTGTGGGCGTTATGCGTCTGGATAACGACAGGGATCGCGTGTTGGCTTGCGATAGAAGCTTGGCGAAGGTCACGCGTCAACGACATCGTCGAAGTAGCCGACTATGCTGCATTCCACCGCAAGCGGGCTGCCACGGATCAATGGAAGGTTCGCAGCGCAGTTATCTTTCTTGCTCTTCAGGCAGGAATTGCATCTGTGTGGCTGACTACAGACCTGTTCTTGGCGCGCATCAGTTGGGCACGATTCGCGATTGCCATGGCCATCCTGTTCGTCATCTGCGGGCTCTGGCTAGTGATATTGAGGCGCATATGGCGACGATCGCAGGCCATACTCAAGACCACGATTTCAGATGTGCAGGACACATGAGGAACGGGAAACGGAGCCTATTCCAGCAATTCAGTGAGACCCGTAGCTCGATCGCCGTTGATGACAAATCGCCAAACCATAAATTGAAGCCGCAAATAGATTATCCCAAGTTAAATAAGTGCATTGGCTGTTGACAACAGTTGAGATCCGACTCACCTGAATTACTGGATATTGGCCAACTTTTCGTTGCCAATCTGGTATCGATGCTCCCGTTGGGGGCGAGAAGAAGCTTTCGCGCGTCTCCCGCTCGCTCTCATTGCCCGAGCGGTTCGCGGCATCCCATTTCTGCGGCGTTTAATCGACTACAGCTTCTGGATCTTTGGCAGCATCCCACTCGTGATTTGTAGGATGCATCCTTGCCCTGGAGAAAGAGCAAGGATGGATTCGCGATCCGGTCGTGGCTTCCTTGAGCTGGTCATCGGCAAACCGTGTCCATCTCCAAAATGCCGGATTCTTGTTCCAGTGCCAACAGCAGGCCTTGAAATTCGGCCATTGTCTCAGCGCGATGCACCTCGACAAACTCGCGTGCTTCGAGGTTACTTGCCTCAGGAAAGAATCGGCGATAGAGTTCGATCTTCTGTGAGTCTGCGGCCTTGCCCAGAAAGAGTTTGTAGTCGATGCGCCCTGGCCGGAGAAGCGCCGGATCGAGAGCTTCGACATCGTTTGTGGTCATCACGAACACGACATTCTCAGGTGCGTGGAATCCGTCCAGTACATTCAATAAGCCCGAGAGGCTGACTCCGCCGCGATCTGAGCCTTTGGCTTGAATCGCAACATCAGTTCGCGCTGTTTGCGGCTGCGAGAACTCAGCGGATTCCAGGTTACGGCTGCTTGCCTTCATGCAGTCGATATCCTCGAACAGAATCACCGAGTTCTCCGGAACCGAGTTCATGGCGATCTTCAGCGTACGGTCGTTCATCTCCGTTAGGTTCACGACGTAGATGGACATGCCAAAACGCGCTGCAATGGCGGAAACCAGCGAAGTTTTGCCGGTTCCGGGAGGGCCGTAGAGCAGATAGCCGCGGTGATACGGCACTCCAAGCTTCCGATAGCGCTCGCGCGCTGAGCGGAACCGCTGGAGATCCTGAATC
>Ga0318567_10000321_pt1 | contig 20705 bp, 11 predicted proteins | sample GRESIP088b5f20_FD_203691 | JGI IMG/M metagenome (GOLD analysis project Ga0318567, IMG submission 203691) | Tropical soil microbial communities from Luquillo Experimental Forest, Puerto Rico - GRE.SIPMG.088b5f20 | ecosystem: Environmental > Terrestrial > Soil > Tropical forest > Bulk soil...
TGCGATGAAGGACGCCTGCGCTGATGTCGCCGCTGATGCCGCGATTTTTAATATTAGCATCGGCAAACAACTCGCTCCACTCAGCTCCATCGGTAATGCTATTGCCAATAAAAAGAATATCATTTTGCGAAGCAGGTAAAAGTTTAAAAAGGCTCGCCCGCTGCTGATAATATGTGCCGAACAGGGAATCGTTCAGGCTGGGCAATTGTATCTGCGCCTGCACCGATGCTGATGAGAGCATCATAAACAGAAAAAAAATCTTCAGTATTATTCTCATGATTTATGAAATGAATCGGCAATGTTGCTGATTTAAGCCAATCAGCTTTTGCCATATTAATGTCCTACGGACAATGTTGCATTAGGTGTTACATTTTCTATTGATATTAATGCCCTACGGGCAAATACGTACCGTTTGTTACATTGTTCGATGATATTGATGCCTACGGACTAAGTCGTACTTGTCGTTATATTTTTGAACAACTACAGACAAATGACCTCAATCAAAAACCACTTCACTCTTCTTTCTTTTCTTTGAAATCAACAATCCTGTTATCACAAATACAATTCCGATAATGGTGTACATGCTTATCACATCTTTCAACCACCATGCGGCAATCAAGAATCCGAACAAAGGACACAAGAAGAGCCAAAGCCCAGCTCTGACAGGATTTATAGACAGAAGCCATAGCCACAATTGCACTGCAACAATTGAAACAGGAACAGCGAGCCAGGTTACCGACAGCCAAAACGTTTTGGTAAAATGATTTTGCTCGGGCTTATAAAAAAGCAATGCCACGGGCAATAAAAACAAGCCGCCCAATAGTGTTTGCCATCCGTTGATAACGAGTAACGAAAGATTATTCCATTTTCGTGAAGAGAAATAAATGGCTGCCCCGGAATAACAAAGCATGCTAAACAACAAGAGCAACAGACCACCCGCAGTTACAGATGCATTGCTGAACAACGGCCAGGCGGCACAACCAACGCCGATTGTACAAATCACCAGCGCAAGCAGAATGCGCCATCCCATCTTTTCATTTAAGAAAATAACAGAAAGAAAACTTATAAAAACAGGATTGGTGGCAACTGCCAGCGAGCCGATACCTGCTGTTACGGTTTTCATAGCGACAACATAACAGCCGAGATAAATGGTGATGTTAAGCAATCCATAAATGGCGATTTGTTTCCACTCTTTGCCCGCAGGTAATCTCTTTCTTTGTATGACATGTGCAATAAACAAAACAATGCAGGCCGCCATTGCAAATCGCACGATGGCAATAATCAAAGGCTGTGCCACCGCTAGTCCTGCTTTGGTGGCGGTACTCGCAGAGGGCCAAAGAATGGCGAACAATAATCCCGCAACCAACCATTTTATTCCGCCTGCTTTTGATGTCTGCATTTTTTCTTGTTTCAATTAATCGTTCTCTATAAAAAGGTTGTAATCTACTGCAAGAATTCTATAACATAAAACAAGAACCTTCTGTCGGATTAATGGCAACAAGCTTGGCTTTGTAACCTTTCTTAATTATTCCCAACTCATGGTGCAACCCCATCAACCTTGCGGGATATAAACTGCACATGCGAATAGCCTCTCCCATTTCAATGCCACAATGGTTAACCAGGTTCAACATCGCCTTGTGCATGGTCAATGCAGAGCCGCTTAAGATGCCAGCGGCTTCATATTTATCTCCTGCGAGTTCATGCTGGTAATGTCCTGTAGCAGTTTGCGTAACCGCATCTGTTATAACAAACAACCTGTTTTTCATTACAGCTTTTGCAATCCTTACAGCGGCATAATCTACATGATGACCATCAGGAATAATACTTACCATTACTTTATCGTCATCCATTGCTGCGCCTGCCAGACCGGGCTCGCGATGCTGTAACGGGCTCATGGCATTGTATAAATGGGTAACAGCTTTTATTCCATGCGCGAAACTTTCTTTAGCTTTTTTGTAGGTAGCATTGCTGTGCCCAGCGGAAATAACAATGCCATGGGAAAGAATGAGATCAATGACATCATCGCTGCATTGCTCGGGTGCAAGGGTTATTATTTTTATTACATCTTTTCCGTAGTCCAGTATTTCCTTTACTTCATCTAACGAAGGTGAACGAACGAGCGACTCAATATGTGCGCCACGTTTTACCGGATTGATCCACGGACCTTCAAGATGGATCCCCAACACACCTTCGCCTCCCTGGCTCCAATAGTTTTTAATGGCATCTATTGCCTTCTTAAAAACATCATAATGATTGGTAGCAACGGTAGGCATACAAAAAGCTGCGCCTCCGTCGCGGCAATAATTATTCAAATCACTTAATGCCTCAGTAGTGGGATATTCAGAAAGTAATTTTCCGTTCGCACCATAAATTTGTAAATCGATAAATGCCGGTGCAATGATTGTCTTGTCGAAATGATGCGCTTTGAGGTCAGCAGGAAGTTCGCTCTGCGGAATGACGTCTTTAATAATCTCTCCATCAACAACAACTGCATGACCGGTGAGCCACTCTTCTCCGGTAAAAATTATTTCTGCACTATGGACCTTGTAATTATTCAATGGTGCGTTTTTATTTGGTTACGTGTTCAAGATATTGATCTAACATTTGCATACAATACCATTCCTGTCGTGGCAAATGAAATGGACCTTTGTACAGGTTGCCTTTAGCAGTTTGCGCCAATGTGCCGTCCCTGTGCAAATAGCCAAACCACTCGCCGTTTTTCGTATCATGAAATTTCTGGTAAGCATAATCATGCACCTGCTTATGCCAGTCAGCATACTTTTCATCGCCCGTCATTAAATGAGCAAGCAATGTAGCGATGATCACTTCGTTATGCGGCCACCAGAATTTCATGTCCTGCCAATATTCCTGCACCGGTTTGTTGTACACATCCCGAAAATACAGAATCCCTCCGTATTCTTTATCCCAACCTCTTTCCCACATATAATCCAGCATCTTACATCCAAGGGATATCAAATGGGGATCATTGTTGCGATACTTTGCTTCATGCAAAATAAACCACGCTCCTTCTATGGCATGTCCAGGATTGAGTGTGCGCCCATCAATATGATCGATGATACTGCCATCAGGCGCCACCTGCTCCATCACGCATTTAATATCATCTTTCACAAAATCTTTTTCTACTTCGGCCATCCATTTTTCTATCCATTCATCACAACGTGGATCGCCAATGGTTTCTCTCAATTGTTGGGCTGTGTTGATCATGATCATGGGCACTCCAATGCCTTTTGACAGTCTTGTGTCTGTAAACTTCGGAGCCATTTTCTTTTCACCGCTTGCATAAGCAATACATTCACCAAACACATGTCTCGCGTTCGCAGCCGCTTCCTCATCACCACTCGCTTTTGCATAGGCTGCAGCAGCAATTACATAAAATGTTTCCGAGAAAAAATAACGTCGCTTCCGTATGGGCCGCCCGTCTTTGGTTACATGAAAAAACATTTGTCCATCAGTATCGAAACAAAATTTATTGAGGAAATCATACCCTAGTTTTGCGCCTTGCAACCACTCTTCTTTTTTCTCCACGGTGTTGTATAAGGTTGACAGCAGCCATGTTGCCCGGCCTTGTATCCACACGGCTTTGTCATCGTCAATCAATTCGCCATCGGCATCTCTCATAAGCAAAAACCCTCCGTGCTCCTGATCATAAGAGCGGGGAAACCAAAAAGGCACGGTGTCCTTCAACAATTGTTTTTTATAAAACGCTTGCAATGCAATTAAGTCTTGTTGCGAATATGTCATCTTGCTATGTCGTTTAGTTGAGGCAGCTCACGGCTTGCCATATTAATGCCCTACGGGCAATAAGTTAGATTTACTAACATTTTCTATTGATATTAATGCCCTACGGGCAATAGCACACAATCAAACATGCTTCATTAATATTGATATACTATGAGCAATGGTACATGACCAAATATTCTCTATAATCTTGATACACTACGGGCAATATGGTACATTCTCAAACATTCTCTGATAATACTAATGCCCTGGGCAACTAAACATTTCCCGTAGGGAAATAATATCAATAGAAACCACCACAATCTTACACTTTGCCCGTAGGGCATTAATATACCAGTGAAGTCAATTGACATTCAATCTGAAAGTAGAAGCAGGCAATCCTGCACTATTCTCCAGATTGGCGTCAGTATAAGGTTCCCATCCATACAAAACTGTTTTAGCTATTGCCTTTGGGTCGATATGAATAACTACTTCGTTTCCTTTAATGAAAGCCTCCGATGAAATGGGACGACCAAATTCATCCATTATTTTAAATCCCTTCAATGGCCTTCTTCCATTGGTTTGTAAATGATCCGCATAACTGAATGACACAATTACATGATCATTTTCCCGAACAGCTTTTATAGGTAACGGCCCGTAAGGCACGACTTCTTTTCGCCCATAATAAAAATGAAGTGCAAGATTTGCGAGGCGTTCACCCACTGGCGCTTTTAAAGGATAATGCACGTTTAAAGAATCTCCGAGGTCGCTGGTTACTGCCATGCCTGCATTAGGAATTACCTTTAACATTTGTAATTGACTATAGCGAAAAGACGGCCACGAAGGTCTATTGATTGATGAAAGCTGCACATAAAAAAACGGAAAATTGTAGCCCCATTGATTTCTCCAGCTCTTCACCAATGCAGTAAAGGCTGTTTCGTGCAATTCGATATTGTGTGCATTGCTTTCTCCCTGGTACCAAATCACGCCTGCAATTGGGAAGCCAACAAAAGGTTTAATGCCTGCTTCGAAATTATAACAAGGCTCGTAAGGATGTCGTTGTTTGGGATTATCGGACTTGCTCAAATTCGTATCGGCACGTTCTCTTACCCAGGGCTGCACAAAATCCGACTTGCGCCAATTCGTTAATTCATTCACCAATACAGGATCATGCTCCATCGTGTAGCGATCGATCCAGGATTCAGTAGTGGAACCGCCCATCGCCACCTGTATCAAGCCTACGGGCACTTTCAACTCCGCCTGCAGTTTCTTGCCATAGAAATACGCAACGGCAGAAAATTCTTTCGCTGAAGTAGAATCACATGTTTGCCATGTACCGGAAAAATAAGCAAGCTCATTTACTTTTTGAAGCGCCGGTTGGTCCCATGCATAATTATCTGTTTCTACCAAAGGCTGCATCCTCAATAATCTAAGTGTACCGTTTTGTTGCGCCGTAGCCATTTCGTTTTTACTCAGCACAGCATTGCGCAGCTTGAAATACATATTGCTTTGGCCCGAACAGAGCCAAACCTCACCAACTAAAATATCTTCCAGTGTTACCGTGCCTGATGCTGAATTAAAACTTGCAGTATAGGGTCCGCCTGCTTGCATGGCAGAAAATTTCGCGTCCCATTTTCCATCTTCATTCGCTGTGCAGGTTTCTTTTTTGCCATTAAAACTGACAATGATTTTTTCATTTGCATTCGCTGTTCCATAGAAATGCACGGGTTTGTTTCTTTGCAACACCATGTGCGATGCGAATGCCGGCGCCAGTTTAAAGCCTCCGAAATTGCCTGTGAGCTTTTGATAAGCCGTTCTTGCGAGAATCGACGCTCCTGCTTCGTTTGGATGCAATGCATCGGGAAATAAATCAGGTCGCGAATACAATGGCGAGTGAAAATCAATTAATCCTGCTTTATTAATTGTAGCAATCTGTGGTATTAAATTTTGCACCTGCCAGAACCAATCTCTCGTGCCACTTTTGAATCTTGGGTGATCACTGAATATAGGTGTCATTTTGCAAATGAAAATTTTCACACTGGGGTTTGATTTACGCAATGTATCTATAAGCCATGAATAGTCGGGAACAAACTCGTCGCGGTAATTTGGCCAGTCACGCGGATCGGTGTCATTCAGTCCAAGATCAATGACGGCAATGTCTGGATGAAAATTCATAGCGTCTGCAAACTCGTTCGTTTTGCAGTATGGATTATGTCCGTGACGCAGCAGTGTAGCGCCGCTGTGCCCAAAATTCTTAACGAGGTATTCAGCACCCAATAGTTGCTGTAATTGAGCGGGATAAGAAGTTTGCGATGGCACTTTATGAAGATACCCATAGGTCACAGAATTGCCGAGGCATGCGACTTTAACGGGTTGCGAAAAAATAAGGCTACAAATAAGACTTAAAAGAATTGTTCCTAAAAATCTTTTATCAATCATTTATGCATGTTTAAAATTAGTTAGTGACCCCGTAGAGACGCATGATAATGCGTCCCTTTTGTGTCCGGAATGTGATCCGATAAAATGGATCACCCTACATGTTTCTGTTGTGTCGCGATGGTGTTGCAGAGACGCTGGTGTTACAGAGACGCATTATCATGCGTCTCTACGGGATGACATCCTTCACCAGAATTTTCACAAAATACAAATCCCTTATTCCTTCGTACAAAATCCCAATGGTGTTATCATCAATCTTCGTTAAACATGAATAGCCGTAGCATTGCCTTTCATCGATCAACAATTGATTTGCATCCAGCCATGTTACACCCATGTCTAAACTGGCTTTTATCGTCATGTTATACCGTCCCGATTTTGTTGCAGGATTGCTGAAAAACAAAACATCTTTCATTTTTCCATGCACCAATACACGGGCCTTGATCAAACTTCCCATGCACACAGGGTCCACCAATGCGTTGTATGATGAAGAATGTTCGATCCAGGATTGGCCCATGTTTGCAGAAGTTGCCACACTTCGGTAGCTGCCCCTGTTGTCTCTCATGTTTAACATCAAAACACCCGGTGATGTTTCAATTACCTGGCTTTCTGTTGTGTTGGATTTTGGTCCGGCCATTTTTCCTTTCCACGTTTTGCCATGGTCATCACTGTAAATAATGGTGGAGTAGGGCATATTTTTAGCATCCCAGTATTGCGCCGGAAAAACAAGTTTTCCATCGTGCATCATGATTCCTCTACCCGGCCCCTGAAAGAAAAGTTTCCAGGTGGGGTCTTTGATCTGCGCTGTGATGTTCATTGGTTCGCTCCATGTATTTCCATCATCAGTGCTTTTTATCATCAACCATTGGCCTGTTGAATCGGGCGACAGTCCGCCTATAGAACCAGCAATGGAATGGTTCCCTTTGCTCCATAATGCGGCCACCCAAATCGTTTTGGTTGTTTCATCAAATAGAACGGAAGGGTCGCCGACACCACTGTTGTCATTGGGTCCGCCCATTCGCATAATGATCTTCATTGGTTCCCATGAGCGTCCGCTGTCAGTGCTGCGACTCATCCCAATATCAATATAGCCAGGAAGATCGCTGCTGTTGTTATACCTGACATCGTAAACGCCAACAAGCGTTCCTTTATTCGTTTGCACCAAACCGGGTATGCGATAAGTGTTTACACCATTGTCGCCAGCATTTCTTATAGCGACGCCTGTGTATTTTGCATTGTTACCTGCTTGCTGAATCACGGCAATCTTCCTACCACTTGCATCCACAATTTGCTGGCAACGCAATTCAATTTTATTGTTGACTGACGCGTTGTTTTTTAACACGATGCTTAGCCATATAAATCTAACACCTGGTTGCAAATCCAAAGCCACGGGAATATTGAACGACGTAGCGTTTGGTTGAAAAGAGGTGATCAGATTTGATGTAGAAAAAGATTCTGCGCCTGTACTGAAAACATCAATTTTTTCTACGTCTTTATAATTGGTTAATGAACAGCTTAAGCTCTTCGATTGAAATGTCTTGCCATCCGGAATGGAAACAACAAGCTTCAAAACCGGATTTTCGGAACGTCCTTTCAATACAGGAATGCTGGCACTATGAGCAGTTGCTCTTATAGCCGTTGTCAACTCATTTTGGGAGTAAGAATTAAAATTGCACAACAACAAAACAATCATTGCTGACCATAGAAAGGCATTCACCACACTCCTGCTATTTTTCATTTTCAAGCTTATGTATTCAAATGTCATGAGTCGTTTCATTTTTTTTATTTGGACGCAGAAAATAAAGCAGTATTAAAATAGCGACTGCAACAATACCACTTAGCATGGCAAAACTTTTTCCCAAATTGCCTGCGTCTGTTGATTTTCCAAGTATATCAGTTATGAAGGCACCGGCAAAAACACCGGCCATATTCATCAGCCCATAACCTGTGGCTCTGTATTTAACGGGGATGAACTGACAAAGGATCGGCATATTGTTCGCATCAAATATTCCATATCCGAAACCAAAACAAAATGCCGCTGCGATTACATTAAAAAGAGAATGACCGAAGCCAATCAACAACAATGCCGGCACTGTTAATGACAAGCCTATGGCACTTGTGTAAATTCTTCCCTTGATATTTTTTTGCACCCAGTGATCAGACAAGATGCCGCCAAACAGCACGCCCAGTAAGGAAGACACAGCAATGGTAATGGTTGAGATAGGGCCGGCTTTAGCCATGTCAATCTTTAGATCGGTTGCAAACAATGTAGGCAACCAATTCTTAATTCCCCATCCGGGTAAAGATGAAATAGCAAAATAGAACACGATGATCCAGAAGGAAATATTAGAACACACAGCTCTCAACCCTTCGAATGTTGGAGTCTTTTCTTTTCGTTTGATACTTAGCTCAGCAGGATTCTTTTTTTCTTTCAAAAAGAGAATCAGCAACAATGAGTAAACAACGCCTATCAATCCAAACCAATGAAAAGTTTTATGCCAGGAAAAATTAGCGGCAACGGTCGCGCCAAATCCGCCGAGCGCCTGTCCCATGTATAGGCCCGTCATATGAATGCCCACTGCGAGCGAGCGTGTTTTGTCACTATGATAGTCGGCGATCAATGAAAGTCCCGCTGGAATATAAAGCGCTTCACTTACGCCCATGATTGCACGGAGCCAATACAACTGATTGAAATTATTGGCGTAGCCCATTGCGTATGTAACGCCGCTCCACACAAAAAGGCTTGCAACGATGAGCCATTTACGATTTGCCTTGTCTCCTATAATGCCCGCTATCGGACTCATTAAACCGTATATCCACAGGAAGATTCCCATGAGATGGCCGAAGTTGGTGGCCGACTTTAATTCTTCTATATCCAGTTGAATAAAGGGCCGCATGGTTGACAGCATTTGCCTGTCCATATAGTTGAGCAACGCCACTACCCAAAGCAAGGCAACAACAACCCAGGGATAATACGACTTTGCAGAGACGGGTGCGCTCTCTATTGTAAGTGATTGCTTTGCCTGCATGTTCATTTATAAAAAATTTTAGCCGAAATAATTTGCGATGTGCGAACGCCTGCTTTTACTTCCCCTCCGGGAATAATCACAAGGTCGTTCCATTTTACAGCGGTTGTCGTAACAGGCGATTCATATGGAACATATCTTATTGTCGTCCAATGATCTTTCAAAGTATTGTATTTGAGAACAGCTTTGCTGAAACCAGGGTGATTGGATTGAACGCCTGCTTTTTCTTTTACAAGCAACGTCTTTTTTGTTTCATCTTTTTCTTTAGCTATCTCAGCTATCAGCTTTTCGGTCCTGTGAAAAGTTTCTCCATTGTCTCCCCCAAATAGTATGATGCCATCATTTCCGAAAGCCACACCTGTTCCCGCTGCAAGTGGCGCAGGTAGCGCACTCTTCTCTTTCCACTTCCGTTGTCTTAAGTCGAATTGAAAAGTAGATGCGTATAAATCACTGGTGCTGCCGGCATTTCTTTTCCGTCCACCAATTACATAAACGCAATCGTTTTTGCCATTGGACTGAACAAGCATCACTGCATGCGAAACTGCTTTTGGAAAAGAAGGCAATTGCTCCCACGCAGGGATCGCTTTTTTTAAATCCAGCGACAGAAAAGTTTTGGAGACATCATCGGTCGTTTCACCACCAACAAGGTAGACTTTATCATTGTTCACTGTAACCGATGCATTAGTTACTGCTTTTGGAAGATCGGGCAAATTTATCACATGAATGTTTTGAGCCTCGTCATCCCACTGTATCAAAAATACTTTGTTGCTGATGCCGCCGTCATTTTCTCCGCCTGCAACGAAAAGTCCCTTGCCTGTTGAAACACAGGCTGCATAGGCGAGCGAAAAAGGAAGCTTATGAGATTGAAAAAGAATCAATGAATCCCTGCTGTTTTTTTTGAAAACATACAGGTCATCATAGTATTTCTTTTTACCACCTTCCCACGGCATATTATCCGGGAAATTGGCGCCCCCGCCTACGAGCAGCACATCATTATTTACACCAACAAGAGGTCCGGCAAAACCTAACGGCTTTCCGTTTGTAGCAGGCAATTGTCCGCTTAGGTTCCAACTAATAGACTCCACTTTATTTTCCTGTGCCGACAAATCAGCTGTTACGAACAGTGATGATGCTACTATGCAAAAAGGTATGTACTTCATATGTCAGGCTTCAATCGATGGCGATATTTGAGAACAAAAACTACCAAAATTTAATTGTTCCACCTCGTTTTTAAAAGCCTGAAATTGTTCAGCGCTCATATTTTTTACCGGCAGGCGAAAAGTTCCACAGTCAAGGCCCATCACTTTCATGTAGGCTTTTCCCGTGGCTATCCCGCCATATTTTCCAAGCAGCCGGATCATGTCGATAGACTTCTGCTGCAATGTGCGGGCAACCTCAATGCTTCCATTTTCATACTCGCTTATCAGTTGATGATATAGCGGCGCAGCATAATTAAAAGTACTACCCACAGCTCCTTTCGATCCCAGCGCCAGTGCTGCCAGCATGTTTTCATCTCTTCCCCACAACATATCGTACTTCCCATTTTTGTAGTTGATACAGGAAAGAAAATCCATGAAATCTTCGTGTGTATATTTCACTCCGGCAAAATTTGGAATGCAGCCATCTACTGCCTGCAACAAATCATGCATCGCAAAATCGACGCGGGTTAGTACAGGAATATGATAGTAATAGAAAGGCATGTCGGGCACTTCATCTGCGATTGCTTTGCAACACTCTGCCAGCTGTTTTACGTCAGCTGGTTTAAAATAAAATGGTGCAGTGAAAGAAACCGCGTACAGTCCTATTTCTTTGGCGTGCCTTGCAAGTTCTTTACAATCAGCGATACTTGTGCCACCTAACAAAGTCATTACTTTAAAGTCAGGATTTGATCGCGAACAATCTGCCCATGCTTCTGCTACGGCCATCTTTTCAGCTGTTGTCATGGAGACACCTTCGCCGGTCGATCCGCAAATAAATGCACCGTTAACGCCATTGGCCACCAGCATTTCATAATACCGGGGAATGAGTGATAGGTTCAATTCACTGTCTTCTTTCATAGGTGTGAAAGGCGCTGCGATAAGTCCTCTAAGTTTCTGTATGCTCATAATTCTTTTTTTATCTAACGATTAAAATCCGGGAGCAGGATTACCCCCGGCTCGATTGCTTATTAATTGAATGAGAAAAGTCTCGTTTAAAATTCAATGCTATTTTGGTTGAGCTGCACGCGTACCGGATTAATGTCCTACGGACAATATTGTCCTTTCTGTTACATTTTCTATTGATATCAATGCCCTACGGGCAATGGACCTTTCCCGTAGGGAAAAAATATCAATAGAAACCGACACACTCACGAGCTTTTGCCCGTAGGGCATTAATATCCTGAGGTCTTTCCACTAACTCAACGACATCGAATTTAAAATTGCGCATAACCTGGCGTTTGTGTCAGCGCCCTGTTATTTGTCAATGTGTTCCTGTCAATTGGCCACAACATTTTATAGGCGTCTGCCGGAAGGATGTTGGTAAACTTGTACACATAGGCATTGTTAGCGTCCATTCTGCGCAGATCATACCAGCGTTTACCTTCAAAAACAAACTCTAGATAACGTTCACGCAATATCGCTTCTTTAGGATCAGCATCAACTGTTTGATTTGGATATCCTAATGTAGTTGCATTGTAGTTTGTACCGTACGCTCTTTGTCTTACAGCATTGATTTCGTTTGCTGGACTTTCACCAAGAATGATTTTTGCTTCAGCCAACATCAACAACAGATCCGCATAACGATAGATCGGAAAATCATTGGTGTATTGTCTTGCGCCGGACAATTGTTCGCCCTGGTATTTGCCAACAAAAGCGCCTGCTATTTTATAAGTACTGCCACTTAAATTATACGCGGCAACAATGGATGCCCATTTGCGAGTATCAATGTCACTGAACTTTCTAAACGTGGAGATCATGATCGGCGCTCTCAATAAACCGCCCCAGTTGTCGGTAGTCACATTGAACTTGCGATTGTTCAATGAATCATAGTAGTTTGCAATAAGACCTGTTTGCGGAAAGAATGTGCCGGAGAATGGAAGCTGCGCTTCGTTTAGCTTGTTGCGAATGGCAAAAATCATTTCTGCATTTCCAAAATTAGCAGATGCAAATACATTGGCATACGAAGTAACCAATGCGAGTCCCGCAACGTTGGTTTGTATATCTGTCAAAACTGTTTTAGCAACAGTAGCGTCAGCTGTTCCCCCACCTCTGTAGCTTGTCCACAAATTAATTTCAGCTTTCAACATCAGCGTTGCGGCTTTTGACCAATAGCCCTTTTGATTTCTGAAACTATAATCTGTTCCAAAAGCAGTAAGCGATTTTTCAACATCGTCTTTTACGAGCTTTAAAACATCTGCTTCAGGAGACGCAGCTTTGGCAAGATTCGCAATATCAAAAGATGTTGTCGGCTCTGTTTGAATAACAGCTTTGCCCCAGCTTCTGTAAATATGAAAATAGTAATACGCTCTCATGCCATAAGCAATGCCGAGATAGTAATTCTTATTGGCCTGCGTAACGATGTTCAGTGTGTTCAATTTATCAATCAACAAATTGAGCTGGGCAATGTTGGTGTAAAAGCCGCCATAGTTAGACACTCCGGGATTATCCAGGTCAAGGTTGTTTGTCCATAATCTTTCCACGCCCTGTGTTGCTTCGCCCGTGAATGTGGAGCTTGAGCCAGGATCTGTACCAAATATATCAGCACGCATCTCTCCTAAATACTGGAACGATGAAGTGTGGCTCCTAAACCTGTTATGCAGGCCGGAAACAAATGCATCTACCTGGTCAGGTGTCTGCCAAAAGTTGGCGTCGCTTATACTGCTCACCGGAGCGAGGTCCAGTTGCTTGGAACAAGAGCTGGCTGCAATGATTGCGCAAAGCCCAAGAATTATTTTAATCTTTCTCATACTTCAACAATTAGTTTGTTTTAAAATGTTACCTGAACGCCCAGGATAAAGCTTTTAGGTGTTGGATAAGTTCCCTGGTAAATTCCATTAATGGTGCCAGTGCTTGGATCGATTGGTGGTTCAGGTGTAGGGCCGCTGAATTTGGTTATGTAAAACAAATTGTTTGCACTTACATAGACTCTTGATTGAGACAGGACCTTCGTTTTAGAAAGCAATGATTTGGACAGATCGTATGAAAGCGTTATTTCTCTCGCTGCGAGGTAATCCCCCTTCTCATAGAATCTGGAGTTGTTACCGTTTAATGTAGCGGCCGCATTATTTAACCTTGTGTAGTTTTTCTTGCCCAATGGCGCTGCCACCTGGTCGGCGTAATAAACCTTCGGAATGTCCGTGTTTGTATTGGTTGGCGACCATGCATTCTTTTGCCAGTCGATGTAATTGAACGTGCCCTGATAGTTACCGAGCGTTCTTGCTACAAGATCGTTGTAGATCGTATGACCCAAAGCAAATTCGAAACGGGTTGATAAACTAAAGCCCTTATAGCCAAGATTCAGAGAAAAACCGCCGGTCCATTTCGGGTAGATGTTTCCGATATAAACCTGGTCGCGTGAATCAATGGTATCATTCTTATCAACATCGAGCCAATTGACATCTCCCGGCGTTATTTTACCTGTTCCATAAGTTACTCCAGGACCACTGATTTGGGCAACAACATCTCTCCTGTTTCCTGCAGTTTTTGCAATTTCTGCATCGCTGCTAAAGATTCCCATTTGCTTGAATGCATAGATAGCACCGAGCGGTTGTCCTTCCTGCAAACCGGAAACCCATACAAGTTGCTGCGATTTAGGATCAAACACCTGTATAAGATTTGCATTACCACTTCCATTCTGGCGGTTGTTTGGTTGTCCGTTATAAGGCAGTTTAAGAATTTTATTTTTAACGAAACTGGCATTTGCACTTACGTCCAGCCTAAAGCCATTTGGCTGGTTAAGTACATTCGCGTTCACGGTAAATTCATAACCCCTGTTTTGGTATGTACCCAAATTCGTTCTTACTGAACTAAAGCCAGTGTAACCGGGAAGCGCAAGATTGGTTAACAGGTCGCTTGTTGTTCTGTCGTAGTAATCAAAGATGAATGTAATCCTGTCACGCAAAAGACCGATATCGGCACCCGCATCTATTGTTTTACTTTTTTCCCAACGCAGATCTGAATTTACCAGACCAGTATTTAGAAACCCTGCATTGTTGTTATACAATCCTACGCTACCATAAGTACCCTGTACTTCATAATTACCTAAACCTGCGATGTTACCATTCTGACCATAGCTTATACGGGGTTTAAGGGTAGAAATCACATTGCTGATTTTTGAATTACGGAAGAACTTTTCATTTTGCATGTTCCATCCGGCAGATACGCCAGGGAAGAAGCCATTCCTGTTACCTGAAGGCAAACTTGATGCAGCATCCATTCTAAATGATCCATTGAGGATAAAACGCTGATCAAATACATAACCTACACGTCCAAGCGCAGAGATCATGCGAAATTCTGACTTTGTGGTATAGTTAGAGCTCGCAACAAAAGTAGTCGACGCATTCACTGTAGAAATATCGTCTGTCGGCGCATTGGTACCGGAAACCTGCATGTTCAGGTATTTAATACCATAGTATTCAGCACCTGCCATTGCAGTTAAGTGATGTTTCTTCGAAAATATCTTATCATAGTTAAAATTACCCGTGTATTGCGTTTGAAATTGTCTCGCATTGTAGGCAGTGGCAGGTCTTGCAGTGCTACTATATGAGGGAGGATTGGCAAAAATATTGGTGTAGGTCTGGGTTGCACGCTGAAAGCTCTGGTCAATCTGTTCAGACAGGTAACCTGACGCAGTTCCTTTGAAATAGAAACCGGGAAGGAAATCCCATTTAACAGATGCATTCATCGTTATTCTGTCAATCTCATCGCTTCTATCCTGCTTACTTAGCCAATACAAAGGATTGCCGTCATTAATTCCATTGCCGGGATTCGGTTTGGTTTTAGCAGAATCTAACCAAGGATTCATTGTTGGCCAGAGTGTCAGGTTCCTGTAAAGATTGTTTACTTCTGAACCGTTTACACCCAACTGCGAAGAAGTTGACAAGTTCACACCGGTGGCTACTTCTATATTCGGTTTCACTTTATAAGAACCGTTCACAACGCCTGAGTAACGTTTGTAGCTTGAACCGACAATCACACCTGGTTCGTTGAAATAGTCGAAGCTGGCGAAATACCTTCCTTTGTCGTTACCACCAGTAACATTCACATAATGATCCTGTGTGTAAGTATTTCTAAAAAGAAGGTTTTCAATCTCTCCACCATGGTCCTTAAAAATAATGGTTCCGCCATATGGATCACCAACCGTGTCCCAACCCTTTGCAAACAAGTTACTCATCGTAGCAGGATCGTATGCCCTGATGTCGAAAGTTGCAAGGTCAGCAAGGCCGGTACCTGTGGTTACGCCGCCAACACCAGCGGGCAAGCCGTACCCTCTTGATGTATTTACCTGGCTAAGCGTTCTGCCTGAATTCAGGTTGCCGAGCCTGGTGTAATAAATATAATCATGCGCATTCAAATAGGTGTAGCCTTTTCTATTTTCATTATAGCCTCCGGTAAACTTGTAGGAAATCTGGGCGACTCCCGCCTTACCGGTTCTTGTAGTAATTAAGATAACACCGTTGTTTGCACGTGCACCATAAATAGAAGTGGCAGCAGCATCTTTAAGCAACTCAATAGAAGCGATGTCTTCTGCGGCAATGTCGTTATACGAACGGATAATACCGTCTATCACAACAAGTGGAGATCCGGGGTTATTAATGGAGGCACCTCCTCTTAATAAAATCAACGGAGACGCACCTGGTTGTCCCGTAGCATTCACCACTTGCAATCCGGAAATAGTTCCCTGCAATGCACTACCAACATTTGCACGTGGTGCATTTTCCAAAACCTTATTATCCAGTTTGGCAATGGCACTGGTAATGTTTCTGCGGTTTTGTGTTCCATATCCCACGACCACCACTTCACTCATTTTATCTGTGGCCTGGGTCATCACCAAATTCAGTGTCGATCCCGTACCAACAGTTACCTCAAGTACCTGGTAACCCGTGTAAGAACACACCAAAACATCCTTTGCATTTGCAGCGATGGTAAAATCGCCGTTTGCATCAGTGGTCGTTCCACGTTTTGTTCCCTTAAGTAAGATGTTAACACCATCAAGCGGTTTGTTCGATTCGCCCGCAAGGACGCGGCCCGAAATTTTTGCTTGAGAAAAGCCAACGATGGCAGAGAGGAAAAAGGAAATAAATATTCCAATTCGCAGCCAGGCAAGTTTCATAAAAGCAGTTTTTGTTTTAGTATTATGTATGACATAATAAAGTTAGATAGAAATTTACATACCAGCCAAAAAAATATTCTGATATTTTGGGGAGGGTGCTATTTTGGAGCCGCTGCGGTTATGAAAGGGTGCCAGGAAGAATGTTTAAGTGCGACGGTTTGTGTCTTCATCATGGCTGGCAATCTAAACATAGTGACGGTTTTCGCTTCGCGAATTTTAACCACGCCAAGGTCAATTGTTCATAGTTAATACACGAACCAAGGCCCGGCCCACAACCGTCCACAATATTAAAAACCTCGGCGACTCTCGCACCCCGATACACAACTATTCAATGGACAGACTTGGTCAACCTTTAATTATGTTTGACTTTAATAAAATCATACATAATTTTTAAACACACATTTCATTTCTATTATCTTTGACCGTACGTTTTATTTGCACCAATAATAAAGAACAAGTGAAGGAAGTTTTTAAATCAATCGATACACAATCACTGGTTGACCGCGTAGAGGACAGCCTGATCAACCTTTTACATGAACGCAAACTCAAAGTGGGCGACAGTATTCCAAAAGAACTCGAACTCGCTGCTGCGCTCGGTGTGAGCCGCACAGTGGTTCGGGAAGCATTGATGCGACTTAGGATGATGGGCCTCATCGATACCAGGAAAAAGAAAGGCGCTGTTATCACCAGTCCGGACATCTTTGGTAACCTGGCGAAAAGCTTAAACCCATATATATTAAGCGATGACACACTAAAGGAAATCTTTGAAATACGGTTGGTACTTGAAGTTGGAATGGCAGATCTTTTATTCAGCCACGTTACAGATGCCGACATTAAAGAGCTCAAGGAGATTGTAAAAAATGAACCGCTCTCCGCTAAACACAAAATGTTCGAGGCTTCTTACGAAATAGCGTTTCATGGAAAATTATACCAGATCACAAAAAATGAAACGCTTAAAAAATTCCAGGGACTGCTATTACCAATATTTGATTTTGTAGAGAAAAGCTCAATCTTCAAGCCAATTCCAGGCATACAAAAATTCACTTCGCACAAACAACTTATAACCATTCTCGAAAAAGGCACGCCTGAAGAATTCAGGAACGGCATGCGCAACCACCTCGAAAATCATTTCGCACGACTACGACTAAATAAAGGAGGAAAATAAATTTTGCACCAACACGACAGGTGTTGTTAAAAAAGTAGCCAGACGCAATCATTAGCTCCTGGCTACTTTTTTTATTGTACCTAAACATTATCACCGCTCTTTGCTTTTCTAAAAACCACACGCAATAAAGACGGCAACACAATAAGCAACAATGGTAACGCTGCTATGAACCCACCAATCACAGCAATTGCCAATGGTTGATGCAGTTGGGCACCGGCGCCTATTCCAAGTGCAAGCGGCATCAACGCGATGATGGCTCCTAACGCAGTCATTAACTTTGGACGCAATCTCGTTGAGATAGAATAAACGATCGCCTCGTCCGGCGTTTTATTGTGAAGCGATTCTCTGAATTGTAGATAAGTGAAGATGGCATTCTCTCCAATGATACCCACGATCATGATCAGGCCGGTATAACTGCCAACATTCAGTGGTGTGTGCGTTACAAACAATGCAAGATAACTACCCGCAATTCCTAAAACAGCGACCAGCAATATAATGGCGGCTACGCGAAAATCGCGGTAAAGAAAAAGTATAACGCCAAACACAAGCAAACTGGCAGTGATCAATATAGTGAGCAATTCTTTGAATGATAGTTGTTGTTCTGCATAGGCGCCTCCATAGCTGATGTAGTAGCCCGGTGGTAAATGCAGATTGGTGCCCAGCTGTTGACGCACTTCTTTCATCACCGTACCGAGACTGGCGTTTTCAAGTCTCGCCGTCACGACACCCATGCTTTGCAGGTTCTCTCTTTTAATTTCTGCATCGCCTGCTTTCACTTGCAAACCCGCTAAAGTATTGACAGGAGCGAGTTTGCCGTTGGGTAAAAATATCTTAAGATTTGCCAGCTCCGCTGAACTTCTTGAACGGCTGCCGGGATAAACCATCCGCACGGCAGACAACTGTTCTTTCTCTAAAATATTTCCCACGACATTTCCTTCGAGTGCATTTTGCACCTGTGTTTGCAGTGTAGCAGGTGTTAAACCAAACTGCGCAAGGCGAGTGTAATCCGGCACTACACTTACAGAGGGACCCGCGATCACTATGCCATCAAACACATCAGCGGTGCCTGGCACTTTAGATAAAATCTCTGCAGCCTGTTTTGAAAGGCTCTTTAATATTTCCTGGTCATCACCAAATATTTTGATTTCAACTGGCTGAACAGAAGTCATGAGGTCACCCAGCATATCGCCGATCACTTGTCCAAAATCTATGCGCAGCGCGGGTTGTGTGGATGCAATTTTTCCGCGGATATCGCTTATCACTTCTTCTGTCGTTCTTTTTCTGTCTGTTTTTAACTGAATCAAATAATCGCCTGTATTGGGTTCAGTAATAAAAAAGCCCATCTGTGTACCTGTTCTGCGTGAGTAGGCGGCGACTTCCGGCACTGACATGATCTGCTTTTCCGCTTCTCTTAACATGCGATCCGTTTCATCAAGCGAAGTGCCGGGTGGTGATGTATAATCCAACACAATGCTTCCTTCATCCATGTCGGGCAAAAAGCCCGTATCCAATTTTGGCAGTACCACAACGATTGATGCGACAAAGGCCGCCATGATGATCAAACTAAAGATTGGCCTGTGAATAAAAAATGAAACCCAGCGCTGTTGTTTTACTTCATGCCCTTTGTGCTTTAATGTGTTTACATCTTTATTGCGGGTCAGTAAAAGATAAACAACGGGCAATCCCAACCACGTAACAAAGAATGAACAAACAAGTGTAATGATCATTGTATCGGTCATCACTTTGAAATACGCACCTGCTACCCCACTCATTAAAACAAAAGGAATAAATATAACTATGGTGCTGATGGACGAGCCAATCATTGCGGGAAACAAATAATGAATGGCCTTTTGCACCAATGTGCGTGACGATTCATCGGGATGTTCCTCATGTGTACGATGGATCTGCTCAACTACTACAATCGCATCATCAATGATAAGGCCGATGGCCGCTGCGATAGCGCCCAGCGTCATAATGTTGAATGTATATCCCAACCAATAAAGTACGATCAAGGTGAGCCCAAGTGTAACGGGTATGGTGATCAAAATGGTAGCGCTTGCTTTCAGTGATCGTAAAAAAATGATGGCAACAACGATAGCCAGTGCCAGCCCGATCCACAAACTATCTGTTACACTTTTCACAGAGTTGTTTACAAAATCTGCCTGCACATAATATGGCTGTATGGTAACATCTTTTGGCAAAATATTTTTCAGCGTCTTCACCTTTGCTGCTACTCCGGCAGACACATCAATAAGATTAGCGTTTGGCTGCTTGATGACCGCTACGAGTATTCCATCTTTTCCATTGGCATTGATGCGGGTGTACTCAACGGCTTCGCTTACATGAACGTTGGCAATGTCTGACAGCCTTACAATACGCTTGCCGCCATTCACCACAACAATGTTCTTCAGTTCATCGAGTGTATGCACCGTAGCATCCGTTACCGTGAGGTATAAAAATTTGTAGTCCGACAAATAGCCGTTTGATTTTATAAAATTCGTTTGCGCCAACGCATTTGCAAGTGCATCAGGTGTCAGCGATAACGTGCTCATTTTTTCAAGGTTCAGTTCCAACCAGTACTCCTTGGTTTTACCGCCTATCACTCTTATTTCAGAAACCCCGCCCACCTGCGACAGAAATGGCTTTATCGTGTAATTCGCCAGCATCTTCAACTCTATGGGCGTTTTGCTATGGCTCTCCAAGGTATAACCCATTACCGGCAAGATGGATGGATTCATTTTTTCTACAGTCACCTGCAACTCAGCAGGAAGGCTGCTTCTTATCTGGCTGATCTTGGATTCAATACGTTGCTGGCTGAGATTAATGTCTGCGTTCCAATCCATGAACGCGGCTATTTCACAACTGCCTTTACTCGTCGTGCTGCGGATCGTTTGCAGATCAGGTACTTGCTTGATGGCATTTTCCAAAGGCTTCGTCACAGTCACCATCATTTTGTCAACAGGCTGCAAACCTGCATCGGCAATGACTTTTATTTTAGGAAAAGTGATCTCGGGAAACAGCGAGGGTTGCAT
>Ga0318567_10000322_pt1 | contig 20691 bp, 12 predicted proteins | sample GRESIP088b5f20_FD_203691 | JGI IMG/M metagenome (GOLD analysis project Ga0318567, IMG submission 203691) | Tropical soil microbial communities from Luquillo Experimental Forest, Puerto Rico - GRE.SIPMG.088b5f20 | ecosystem: Environmental > Terrestrial > Soil > Tropical forest > Bulk soil...
GACTACGAACTGGCGGACCTAAGAGAATTTATCAACAGGCTTGATAAAAGGCTGGCGGACTTGAAAGTGGTGCGCTTTATCATGTTGCAGTCGCTGGCGCAGATAAGAGTGGTGCAAAACAATAACACTTCAATCGCTGAGAAAGCGCAATCAATCGTGTCGACTACGATACCGGTTTGGAAAAACCAATTGACTATTGCTGTGGCATTGCAAAGACAGAAGGCCAATGTGGAAATGCAGAAAAAAATATCTGACACCACAAATACTATTCTGCAGAAAAATGCTGAAATGCTTAAGCAGAACAGCATTGACGTAGCAAGAGAAAATGAAAAAACGGTAGTGTCGCTGGAAACATTAAAACAGACTACGGCATCACTCATCGATACATTGAACGAAGTGAAAAGAATTCACGAGGAAGGAAATAAAAACAGAGAGGTACTGAATGGCGAACTGAAGAACCTGGAATCAGAGTTGAAGAAAAATGTGGTGAGTGCAAACTGATAAATTGATTGATGGAAGATAACCGAGTAACCATATTAAATGATTCAATCAAAATAATAAGTAAGCTACAACTGCTTTCTGTTTTTTTTGAAGATGAAATGATCTACAAGATCTACTTGCGGAGTCAGGTGATTCACCAGTTATTTGAGCATAACCAAGACCTTGACATAAACAAACTGGAATTGTTTCATTTGCAGTTTACCGCAAGTACGATCGATCTTTTAAAAAAGATAAAGCAATCCAATGAGCGCCAGACGAGCCTCATGCTGGATGAAATTTATCTGAATAAAGAAATGATCGAAAGGCTGGACGGCTCGGAGTTCACGGAAAAAACATTTGCGGTTGATATGCAGCGGCAGGCAGGCAAAATCAATACTTCTCTAAGGAACCTTTACATGGTTCTGTCGGAGGAAAAGGATACGCCACCACTTTCAAAAAACATCAGGAATTTCAGCAACAATTATGCGGGAGATTTTTTTCACGATGTTCCCCGTGCGTTGCTGGAGCAAGCCATCACATTTGATGAAGCAAAAGTTTATCGCAATCCTTATGCTGTCATCCAGCGAAGGCTGATGGGACTGTTATGCAAGCATGAATTCAGAACGACTTTTGTTTGCGGATTAAAAGCGGACGAAATTGTTGCGGAGATATATAAATTTTCAGAAGAAGAAAGCTATTATCTCTTTGTACCTGCAAGAAATCTGTTTCTGCTTTGCGATGCTGCTTTGATCGCAAATGTCGATCTCAACAACACACTTTCTAAAAAGGAAAGAATAGTACAGGAGTTACAGGAAAAGAACGACAGGCTGCAAGCCATGGTGGAGCTGAAGAAAAAATATATGCCGGTGGAAATAAAAAAATTGCTGGGCGACAATTGCGAAAAAATAAGTGATGTAAATTTTCTTCAAAACATCGAAAACTTTGATGCGCAGGCAAACATATTAAGATCGATGCTGAATACCGACTTTATGTAAATTTGCCGGCCAAATACTAATTAACCCCTTTAAAAAATTAAAACAATCATGCAAGAGCTGATTCAGCACATTATAGATAACCCCTTACCTTCCCTGATCATTGTAGGTAACCTTGTAATTATTGAGAGCCTTTTATCTGTGGACAATGCTGCGGTACTCGCAACGATGGTAATGGACCTTCCGGAGAATCAAAGAAAGAAAGCATTGCGTTATGGAATCTGGGGTGCTTATATTTTCCGCGGCCTCGCCATGATCTTTGCGGCGTTCTTAATTAAAATATGGTGGCTAAAACCTTTGGGTGGCCTGTACCTGCTTTACCTTGTATGGGATTGGTACAAAGGCAAACAATCAGAAGAGGAAAACGACGAAGAAGCGGTTGACAAAGGCAATAACTGGCTCTACAAAGTAACAGTGGGTTCGCTCGGTACTTTTTGGGCCACGGTGCTATTGGTAGAGTTTATGGACATGGCCTTCTCTATTGATAACGTGTTTGCGGCTGTGGCGTTTTCACCTAACATTATATTGGTGTGCATCGGAGTATTTATCGGCATCCTGGCAATGCGTTTTGTGGCGCAGGGCTTCGTAAAGCTTATGACTAAGTATGCATTTCTTGAAACATGTGCGTTCATAGTAATTGCTATCCTCGGTGTAAAGTTGGCATTGTCGATATATGAACACTTCTTCCCTGAAGCCGGGCTTAGTAAATTCCTTGGAAGTCATACTGCAGACATATTAACGTCTGCGCTGACAGTGGCAATATTTTTTGTACCCATTCTTACAAGCGTGTTGTTTAACTATCCAAAAAAACAACAGGAGCAACAGCAACAACACAGAGCATAATATTTCATTGAATAAATCAGAACAAAATAGCCGGTCGAATACCGGCTATTTAGTTTATATACCACAATAAAATGTAATAAAGCGCCGGGAAAAACGTTATATCCGTTATTCCAATATCGTACCATGAAAAACAATCTCTACATTTTACTACTTGTCGTCGTTTGCTATTCCTGTAGTTCAACCAACAGCATGTCGCTAAGCGTAAAGATTCCAGCACCTGTTACCATTCGGCCGGAAGTACAAACTGTCGCTATTGTCGACCGAACAATAGCCGGTTCCGGATCCAAAGTGATTGATGTCCTTCATAAAGGTGCATCGCTGGAAACAAACGGATTGCAGGCAGCCGGTGCACAATCCAGTTTACAGGGCCTATACGACGAACTTACCCGAAATGGCCGTTTTGCCAATATCAAAAAGCTCGACTATAAACTTACTTCGTTTGGCGCCGGTACGTTTCCCAATGCCCTTGCCTGGGATTCCGTGGAAAATATCTGCAGACAGTCTCATACTGATATTTTAATTGCGCTGGAACTATTTGATGCGCAAACTCAACTGGCCTATGCCGGTAGTCCGACAAATCTTAAACTTGGCACCACCAGTATTCCTGTTTTGAATCACAACGTAAATATCGCGACCAATTTAAAAAGCGGATGGAGAATTTATGATCCTGCTACCAAAACCATTCTTGATGAATTTATCGTTGGCAGGTCGCTGAATTTTGCAAGCTCCGGTATCAATCCACTTGAGGCTGCCTCTGCACTTGCGGGAAGAAAAGAAGCGGTGAAAGATGCTGGTAATAAAGGCGGCGCTATTTATGCCAATCGTGTTGTGCCTTACTGGTTAAGGGTTTACCGCGATTACTTTGTAAGAGGCAATGAAAATTTCCATATCGCAAGAAGAAAGGCGCAATCTGGCAACTGGGATGGTGCGGCCGATATATGGAAAAAAGAAAGCGCCGGCACTGACCGTAAAGCTGCAGGGCGCGCCTGCTATAATATGGCCATCATTTGCGAGATCAATGGTTATTTAGATGATGCAATAGTATGGGCACAGAAATCTTATGAAGACTACAATGTAAAGCTGGCCCTGAACTACCTCAATATTTTACGCTCAAGGAAAAATGAAGAGGATCTGTTGAATTACCAAACTGCGAATCCACAACAACAAGCTTCCCGTTAAAATAGACTTGAATAATTTATAAAAACAAAGCCCTGATAGTTTTACATTATCAGGGCTCTTTGTTTTTTAATTGCTTGAAAAACTATTTCTTTTGGAGGTCTCGCGAATGCGACGACCAGGGCGAATGCAGTTCGCCCCTACCGCGAATCATTCGAAAATAACAACACTTCATATCCAACAAACCACGATCGATACTTCTTCGCATTGCTACAAAGGTTTTCTCTTCATAACCTTGTACCACAACTGCAAACAAATAAAAACACAACCATGAACAATGTGATGACGCAACCTTTGTTGCATTTACCAACCGAACAACACCTGGAACGCTCCTACTGGTACGGTCCAAATCTCGCTACTATTTTAGTAAGCGCTGAAGAAACAAACGGATCATTCAGCCTTTTAAAAACCTTGCTGCGTAAAGATTTCGGCCCTCCGCTTCATGTACATGAACGCGAAGACGAAAGCAATTATATCCTGGAAGGAGAAATTATGTATCAAGTAGGTGAGCAAACAATTATCGGTAGAGCGGGTGATTATGTGCACTTGCCAAAAAATGTTCCGCATACGTTTCAACTGATATCAGAAACGGCGAGTACATTATTGCTTATTACACCAGGCGGTTTTGAAGAAATGTTCGTTGCCTGCGGCAGAAAAGCGGAAAGCCTGGAACTGCCACCGCTTACGGGAAAATTGCCGGATGCTTTTTTTGAGAAACTGGCACGGGTGAATGAAGCGCTGGGGGTTAGGATTTTACAGTAGGGCGAATTGAATTCGCCCTTGCCCCAACAAGAAGCCCGCAAAATTTGATGTTTGCGGGCTTCTTTGCTAATAAGCTATTTGCTGATCTGAGGGATTAGAATTTGATTGCTCCGCTTGCTTTGACACTAATTTCACAGGTCACTTCTCTTCTTTTTGGCTTTCAGATTTTTTAGAAATTTTTCAGGGTCAAAGTCTTGAACAAGTCCAGATTCTTCTCCTTGTTTTAGGGCACTGACCAATTCGGTTCTGCGTTTTTCCTTTTTTTCTAGAGTTAGAATTCGTTTATTCCAGTCTGTATTCCATCCAATCTCTTTTGCAGCCAAACATATAAGCATCGCATTTGTATAATCATTTTCCTTTTCTAGAATGATTGCTAACTGTTCATACCCCTTGTGTCGAGGCAATATTGAGAATGTCGGGTCAGAAAGAAATGCTTCCTTTGACTTTTTGCTGATTTCAATTTGCTTTAAACAATACAGTTTTGCCAACTCGTAAAATTTCAAATCAACATTTCTTTTCTTATAATAATGCTCAATAAAACTCCCGTACAAAAAATGCCTGTCTAAAATTGGCGTCTCATCTGTTACAAATGACTCCGCCTTTTTTAATATTTTTTCTGAGATAGCTTCATCAGCCAAAGTTGTAAACCAAGTTTGTAAGCCTATTAAAAAATTAACCACCGTTGCCGATGAACATAGTATTAGTCCCTTATTTAACTCTCCGCCTCCCATAGGCTTATATTTTCCAAGGATATAGAGTTTCTCAGTGTTGGTGAAATCATTTTCCCACCAGTCAACTAAATTATAATATCCCAAACCATTTTTGTCCATTGACGATTTGCTTTATGCATTCATAAGTTATTAAAATTTGTCTTTAATGCACTTTATTTGTTAGAAAATATTTAGACAGTTTTTTTTAGCCTTTAGATTTTTTCGAACATCTATTTTCAAGATACAGCCTAACAAAAAAGCCCGCGAAAATTGCGGGCTCTGAAAATTTACCGTGACATCTTAATAATCCACCGCATAATCTTTTGCAAATGGTTTCCCACTCCACGCCTTGCGCTGTGTCCATTCTGCAAACGGTGCGGACCAGAATTCGTGGCTCGATGGTAAGCCCAATGCAAGAAACACGAGCGATGTTACATACATGCTTCCCGTGTTGGAATAATAATCTGCAAGATTTTCCTGCTGGTCGCCAATCAATCCTAATCTTAGCCATCCGTCTTTTGTAAAGGTGGATGGGATGAACATGTTTTTCATCACTGCAGTCAATGCGCTACGTACCTGCGCAGGTGCAATGCCTTCCGGCAAACTATTTTCCAGCGCGAGTTTCACCAGTGGTTGAAAAGCTCCAACGCGATAGGTTGAAGAACGACCCACAACAAGGTAAGTACCCTCCGGAGAAATATATCTTTCCTGGAAAGAAGCATAACGTTGCATCCGTTTATACGCTGCATCATATTCTTTCTGGTTCCTTCTGCCCTTTGCAATATTTTGTTTTAAAACCATCACCATCATCGGATGCATCACATATCCATTGTAATGGTCAAAGTGAAATTTATCACCATCGCTATACCAGCCATCACCTATGTACCATTTGTTGATTTTGTCAATCGCCGTGTCAATTCTTTCAGCATCAATTTCTTCACCGATGCTCAGTAAAAAACTTTCAATCATCGCTGCAAACAAAACCCAGTTGTTGTTAAACGGTTTGATGCGGCGTATGGTTTTAAATTCATTAATAAACTGCTGTTTGGTTTCTTCACTCAACGGCTTCCACAAAGCATCTGGTGCGTACATCAACGCTTGTGCAATGTGTGCCGCATCTACTATGGGCTGTGCTGTTTTACCGTCTCCCCAAAATAAATAGTCAGGGCTTTGCGGATTCACAGCATGGGCAAGGCTTTGCAGTGTTTGCTCACGCAGACGAACTCTTGTTTTGCTTTCTGCAGTGCTATCATTTGGCAATGCAAGGAACGGCGCGATGCCTGCAATCAACCGGCCAAACGCTTCCATGTACGCGACCTCTTTGTTCCGGTTATCCCAAATAGGACTGTACACAACCGGCATGTTTTTTCTCAACTCTCCTTTGCTCATATTGCTCAAAACCGGCGTTGCTATTTTATCCAGGAGGCTCACCCAATACTCTCTGTCGTTTTGTTTTGAAGACGCGGTAAAATCTTTTTTATCATTTGCTAAAATTTCTCTTGCGGGAGTAATGCCAGCAAAACTCAATAAGGACGACCATTTGAGAAAATTTCTTCTTTGCATGTTCTTGTTTTTTAAATGATGCGATGCACTGCATTATCGCATCTCAAAATATTTTTGTTACCTGAACGGATTATAATAACTGATTTTCTCCTGTTGGTACAACGGGAAATGTTTTTGCAATGTTTCTTTGAACGCCGGGAAACTTTTATGCTGACTTGTTGTCCATGCAGCTTCTGCAAGCGCAGCTATACGTGGAAACAGCATAGAGTCCAATCGTTCTGCTCCGGGCATGGTTTCCGTCCAAACGTTGGCCTGTATGCCAAGAACCTGTTTACTGTTGGCGGCAGTTACAGGTTGTAAATTCGAGGCATCGAATGCATACACATCCTGAATGGAATTGTATTGTTTGTTCCACTTACGTCCCTGCGTGTGTGTACTGTCCTGCACAAAATCAAAATACAGAGGAAGGCGGGGACACAACACAGTGCTATATCCTTTATTCAGCGCAAGGGCCAGCTGTTCAGGATGTTCCTGTCGCCACCAAAAAATAATTGTTTGATCACGGGGAAGATTTGCTTCTGCTACTTCATCCCATGCCAGCAATGTTGCTTTCATTTTGTAAACTGAATCAGCCATGCGCTGAACAAAATATCGCTCTACTTCTTTTTCATTGCTCAACTTTTTTTGGATCATCAGTTTTTTTACCAGTGAATCAGTCAACCATTTTTCATTGCCATAGCTTACTTCGTCGCCTCCGATATGCAACAGCCCTGCGGGAAATAGCTGCGTTGTTTCGCGCAAGATGCCGGTGAGGTAAGCATAGGTTTCTTCTTTACCCGGATGAAAAGTAAACTCAGGATGTTTTTCAGAACCGCCGCCGCTAAATTCTGGATAGGCTCTGTTGGCCGCAGTGGCGTGGCCGGGCATATCAATTTCAGGAACAACGGTGATCTGCCTTTCTGCAGCGTATTGAACGATCTCTTTAACATCGTCCTGTGTGTAATATTTTGCTTCGGCATTCGGATCTGTATAATTACCCTTGCCGCCAATTGTTGTGAGCAAAGGATATTTTTTGATCTCGAGTCGCCACGCGGGTTCGTCTGTCAGGTGCCAGTGAAAACGATTCAGTTTATAAAATGCCATCCAGTCTAAAATGGATTTCACTTTTTCTTTTCCGAAAAAATGTCTTGACTCATCAAGCATCAAGCCGCGCCACGCATAGCGAGGAGCATCGATGATCTTCCAGCAGGAAACTGCTGTTCCGCTTTTTGTGGAAGCACTTTGATCAACGATTTGCAAAAGGGAAACTACGCCATAAAACAATCCCGTTTTATCAGCAGCTGTTACTGTTATTTTCGATGGACTTATGTCAAGTGTATAAGCTTCATCTGCCATTTTTTCTTTTGTCAACACCAACTGAATAGCACTCTTCTTTATGCTTGATTGATCGACCAGCTTTATGCTTTTAGTTCGAAGCAATTCGTTTTGCAAATACGACCTCGCAAATGCCAAAGACTGATCCGAAATAAAAACAGGTGCATTTGTTTTCAACAGGAAGAAACCAGTTGCAGGCAAAGCCTCATTCGGTTTTGGAATAACCGGGCATGAGCCTTGTGCCATAACTATTATTGAAAAAAGAAAAACAATGATCGTAAAACAGACAGACTTCATAAGCATAGAATTTGGGTCGCTTTCAATTTAGGTTTTTGCCTTTTGTTCGTCACTCTTCTCAGCACCTTCTTTTGTTTCCAACACAATAACAAAAGGCTGTTTGTACGATGTTGAAGATAAATGAATAAATGAAGCGCCGTAATCCAATTTTTCGAGAGATAGATTTTTGTTTGGCGATGTCAGCAAATATGCTTTGTCAACCAATACATTTTTTGCAGGCTTAATTTTTAAACTTCCTGAGACAGGCACATTGAAAACGATCATGTACACTTTGTTTTCTCCCGTCTTCTTTGTATAGTAACCCCAATCCTGCTTCTCCCATCCTGCGTATTCACAATTATAAATCGCAGCGTTGTTGATCTTCATCCAATCGCCTGCTTCCTTTGCGATTGTCACTTCTTCTGGCCTGAAAGTGCCATCAGACTTAGGTCCGAAGTTGAGGACGAAATTTCCTCCAAGCGAAACGCACTGTGCAGTCATCTCCAAAACTTCGCTGGTTGTTTTCCAATGTCCCAGCCATTTTTTCTGATAGCCCCAACCATTTTCAGGAATGGTCATTACGCAATCCCAATCGTTGCCATGAACATCTGCATAAGTCTTTGGAATTTTTCTTTCCCAGCCTTGCTCGTAATCACCCATCAGCACACCGTTTGCATCTACGTGCCTGTTACCAAACTCATCTGCACGAAAGCGGCTTCCGATGATCAAACCGGGATGAAGGGTTTTCAAATATTGCTCGAGTGTATCTGTAAACGCTCCACTTTTTTTCCAGCTGTTATCCCATGTGCCATCGAACCAAAGCCCTTTTGTTTGCGGGTACTGTTGCAACAATTCTGTCAACTGATTTTTTGTAAACAATTTAAAACGTTCGAAAGCTGCACTGTCTTCTTTTGTTTTCAAATCATAGCGCCAGTCGGGATTGTGCCAGTCCATGATGGAAAAATATAGATAGACATCAATGCCTTCTTTGGAATAGGCATCTACCACCTGCTTTACAATATCTTTTTTGTAAGGCGAGTTGGCAATGGTGTAATCCGTGTATTTGCTTGGCCAAAGGCAAAAGCCATCATGGTGTTTTGTAGTGAACGTAACGTAGCGCACGCCCATTTGCTTTGCCATCTTCGCCCATTGCGTTGCGTTGAATGATGATGGATTAAATTGTTTGTACGCCGAGTCATACACTGCATTCGGCATATCTTTCCATGAACGTATCCATTCTGCGGCACCATTGTAATAGTTGCCATTCAACTCTCCGCCAAACAAAGAGTACACTCCCCAGTGAATGAATTGCCCAAGGCCATAACCGCGCCAGGTAGCCATTTCAACATCAGTTCTTTTGCCAACGCGGTGTGCGCCATGCTGCAAAACTTTTGTTTGCGCAGATAAATTTGCAACCGCTAAAAAAAAGCATGCAAAAAATAAAAGCGAAAATGATTTTATATTGTTTCTGTATCGATCAATTCCAGTCATTGTAGTTGATTAAGTGTTTTGTAAATACCAGTCTTTATATCTTTTCAATGCTTCCAAAAAATAATAGTCTGCATAGATAATCGGCACGTCAATTTCGGAATTTAATGGCATACCGCCAGTGCTGTGCTTTAACAAAAAACCGCCACTCTCTTTATACTTCGAGCGGTATGCATCGCTCGACAAAGATTGTAAAATTGTCTCAGCTGCCGACACAAATTCTTTGCTTTGTTCCTTTGAACAATACTGTCCCAGTTCCAGCAATGCAGAAGCCATAACAGCCGCTGCAGAAGCATCGCGTTTTGCTTTAGGAATAAAAGGCGCATCGAAATCCCAGTAAGGTATTTTATCCGCAGGTAAGTTAGGATGATGCAAAATGTATTTCGCAATATTGCATGCCTGCTTTAAATAGATTTTATCTTTTGTGAAACGGTACATCATGGTGTAACCGTACAATCCCCATGCTTGTCCCCTCGCCCATGATGAATTGTCTGAAGCTCCCTGCCATGTCGCTTTACGAATCACCGCGCCGGTTTTTATATCATAATCAACCACGTGGTAAGAACTGTAATCGGGCCTGAAATGATTTTTCAAAGTAGTATTGGCATGTGCAATCGCAATGTCTTTGAACTTTGCCTCGCCTCCCTGGTTGCTTACCCAGTACAGCATTTCAATGTTCAGCATATTATCGATGATAACCGGGCATTTGAAATATACGTTACTGTTCCATGACTGAATAGCTTTGATGGAAGGTCGATAGCGTGCTGATAAAGTTTCAGCGGAGCGGAAAATAATGTTCTTGTATTTTTCATTTTGCGTAAGCCTGTAAGCATTGCCAAAGCTGCAAAACATCATAAAGCCCAAATCGTGATTGCCTGTGTAGGTTTGATTGGGCGCGATAACGTCTAACGCTGTCTCTGCCTGTTTCTTAATCGTCTCATCTTTTGTTTGTTCATAGATGTACCAAAGCGAGCCGGGATAGAAACCACTGCACCACCAGGTGATGTCGTTGGCGAGTACTTTCTTATTTTTTTCATCATAAGACTGCGGCATTTTGTCTACAGGAATTTGCGTCATCATATAACGGTATTGGCTATCCGCAAGTATAAAGTTTTCCCGAACTAGCTCGGCCATCTTTGTTCTACTTTCGGTTGTTTGAGCATGTACGGCAAAAAAGCTTACCACAACAACCATCATCAAACCTATTCTTTTCATTTTCTATTGATATTAACGCCCTGCGGGCAAGTTTCACTTACTACTGACTTCTCTTTGATAAGAATGTTCTCGTTAAAAATGGGCCCCGCTGAAAGCAACGGGGCCACTCCTAACAATAAATGCCCATGAGAAAAAAAACTATTTTTACCAACCCGGATTTTGTTTCAGTTGAGGATTCAACGTCAGATCTTCCTGAGGAATCGGAAACAGGTATTGTTTCTTTTCATCAAATGCTCTGCCTGCAGGCAACGTTTTTGCATAAGGCAGTATGTAACCGCCATTGCTTAAATAAACATCTGAATTGATTTTTACTGTCGGGAATTGTGACTGAACAAACTTCATTCCCTCTACCGGAATTTCTAAGAAACGTCCGGCTTTCCAACGCATCAGGTCATCCCATCTTGTATTTTCAAATGCCATTTCCACTCTTCTTTCTCTTCTTATTTCGCGAAGCAAAGGAGCAGGAACATAAGCGCAATAAGCGGTGTAGTTGGCGTCCAATGTTGGGTCCGCAGGAATCGCTGTAACGAGAAGATGTGGCATTCCAACTCTGTCTCTTAGTGCATTAATGGTTTTGTCAAGCACTGCCTGGTCGCATTGACCCAATTCAAATTTTGCTTCAGCATAATCCAGCAACACTTCAGCGTACCTGAACACCGGCGCGGCCTGCATGCCATTGGTAACTCTGTTCCAATCTACAGGATCATTCAAAAACCATTTTGCCAAACGATAGCCTGTTGGACATTTATTACCCGAAAGCCCCGGGATATTTGGCAGCGGCGCATTGTTTGCACCTTGTACACCCGACACCAAACAGTATGTACCAAAATTGCAAACGGTTTGCGACAAGCGCGGATCCCTGTTTTGCAGTTCACGCTGGATAGAATCTTTTCCTAAGAAAAGAGGACTGGATGAAATGGGCAAACCATCTGAACATAAATATTCATCCATGAAGTTGCGGGTTGCGCCAAACTGGTGCCTTAAATTTTGAGCAAAGTATCGGCTGAACGCAACGCCCAACTGAAGGCTTTCCGAATACTCTTTCGACAAAATCACTTCTGCGTTCCCCTTGTATGTATACTGTGCAAACAAAGAGTTGTAGGCTTGTGAAGCATTGCTTGATTTAACTAATGAGTAAGTTCCGTTCATTAACTTTTCACACGCATCTGCCGCCGCCAGCAGGAATTTATTTCCATCAAGGTTCAGCTCTGTATGATATTTTCTGTAAGTACCTTCATAAAGTCCGATGCGCATTTTTAAGAACAGCGCCTGATCTTTATTGAGGCGATCGGTTTGCTCTTTTCCTTTTGCAGGCAACCACGCAATAGCTGTGTCGATAATGTTTAGAACAGAATCCATCACTTGTGCACGGGGTGTTCTCGCACCGTATAGCTCCGGAGAAGTTGTTGTAAGTGTTTTGGAGAGCCACGGAACGTCTCCAAATAGTTTCACTTTTTCCAAATAATCCCATGCCTTAAAAAAGTACACTTCGCCACCGTATATATTTTGTGTGGCGGTCGGAATTTTTGTTCTTCTGAAATTTTCCAGGAACAAATTGAGTGTCCTTATGTTCGAGAAGTTCCATCCGCCGGAACCACTGGCACCATTCAGGTACGCTATATATTTGTTAGCGGCAACAAGTGAATACGAATTGGGGGCAGCATTGTCGGTGATCACATCTCCGTAGGCAATAGCGGCCTGTGTATAGCCATAAGGCGCAATGGTTGCATCGCCAAAACCGTATCCAAAACCAACGATGTAGTTTGGATAAATGCTGTTGTTGTACAGTTGCAGATCCTGTTCCGTGTTCCAATAGTTACCATCGTTGATGCTATCCAACGGATACTTGTCCAGGAAGCTTTTATTACAACTGAAAAGAATAACCGAAAAAGCAACTAAGGCTAATATTTTCGATTTCATGTATAAAGATTTTTGAGTGTTAGAAAGTTACTTGCAGGCCAAAAGCAAAAGATTTCATCATCGGATAATTAGCGCTCAGCACTTCAGGATCAAATACGTCCGGCACTTTGCTGTACTGCCATACGTTGTAACCGGCAGCATATACTCTTACCTTTTGCAAACCAATATGCCTGATCGTCTTCATAGGTACAGAATAACCGAGTGTGAAATTTTTCAGGCGGATGTACGCTGCATTTTGCAGGTATCTTGTTTGCACCTGCATGTTTTGCGAAGCCGCTCTGTATGCAGGATAAAATGCATTGGTGTGGTCAGGTGTCCATGAATCGTTGTACACTTGTCTTGTTCCAGTTCCACCGGCAATGGCTCCCCAAAACAAATTATCTCCCACCCAGTAGTCACGCTTGCCTACTCCCTGGAAGAAAATGTTCATGTCGAAATTTTTCCATGAAAAATTACTGTTGACGCCAAATTGAAAACGTGGTGTACTGTTGCCAATAATTTTTCTATCACCCGGATCACTGACAGTGTTGGAACCTGTAGAAATAACGCTGTCTCCATTCAAATTAGCATAACGAACGTCGCCCGGATATTGGATGCCGGAGTAAATTTGTTTTTGGCTCGGCGCTTTGCTGATCTCATCATTTGTTTGGAAAATTCCCTGCGTTACAAATCCCCAGATCTCTCCCATTTTCTGTCCGGTATATAATGTGCTTAGCAACTTGTTGGGATTGCCATTGAATTTTGTAACGGTAGTTTGGTAGTCAGACAACACAAAAGCGATATCGTATTTAAAACCACCTTTCGTTGCATCTCTCCATTTAAGTGAAAACTCCCAGCCTTTCGTTTGCAGTTGACCTGAGTTTTGTGTAGGCGCAGATGCTCCCAAAACGGCGGGCAATTTGGTACCATCTACAAGAATGTCTTTAGTGGTGCGGTTGTACCAGTCAAACTGCATGTCAAGTTTGTTGATGAAGGTCGCATCCACGCCAAAATCCAGTGTTGATGCAGTCTCCCATGTAATGTTAGGATCAACCAATCCTGGAGGTGTAATACCCACAGGTCTTATGCCGTTGAATAACTGGTTAACCTGTGCAGTGGTACCATAGGAGGCTATATAAAGGTAGTTGGCCACATTTTGGTTACCAATGCTGCCATAAGAACCACGCAGTTTAAGATCTGTCACCACAGGTTTTATAACGTTTGCAAAGTTCTCTTCTGACACTCTCCATCCTGCAGAAACTGATGGGAAAAATTTGCTTCTTGAATAGGACGGGAAACGGGAAGTTTGGTCGTAACGGCCGTTCGATTCAAGCAAATATTTTCCTTTGTAATTGTAGGTAAATCTGTAGAACGCACCACGCACGGCCCACTCGCTTTCAGCATCAGTTGTAGTTCTTTGTCCGGTTGTTTGGCTGATTACAGGTACAAAAGGCGTGATCATACTGTTGCCCGTTGCATCGAGATAATTGTCTTTATACCATTCCTGGTTGAGGCCGGCCAACGCATAAAAATTATGGTTCTTCAGCGAATAGGAATAATCTGTATAAAGGTTTACGAGATACTGGTTAAAGTGATCGGATATTTTGTAAACAGAACTTGGGCTGGTGTACACATTGGTAGTGGAGTACCAGCTGGTTTCTATCCTGTTCAATTCCGGTATCACTCTTTTTTCAGAATAGTTGTTGGATGTGTAAGCGATATCACTTTTAATGTTCCAGTTTTTAGCGAGCTTGATAGATGGAGAAACGCCTAACAACAAATTTTCAGTGTTCTGCCTGTCGAGCGAACCATAATCCATGAATGATAAAATGTTATCGGTGTACTTGCCGCCCATATTGTTTGGCGCACTGGCTGGAGTATGCAATGGCATGTTCACGTTTCTTTCCGGCTCCTGCGATAAAGCTCTCCACCAGCCGCCCTTTCCATCCGGGCTAACCGGTTGTGTGTAGGTAGTGTTGTAATAATTGGTTCTGAAGTCGAGCTTGAACCAATTGGCTACCTGTGACGATAAATTGAATGTCGCATTGTAGCGTTTGAATTTATCGGTGTTCAGTTTGTAGATACCGTCTTGATCAAGATAGCCAAGAGATGCATAGTAAGTAGATTTTTCGCTGCCGCCATTCAAACTCAGGTTGTGTTTTTGCATGGGAGAAGAAGCCCTCACCGCTTCTTTGTAAGGATTCTGGTTGGCAACCCAAATGATCGAACTCGCATCATTGCCCGGCACACTCATGATGTAAGAAGGTGCGGTTGTGGGATTGTCCATATATGCTTTAACAGCCGCCAGCTTGGTGGTCATATCTGTAGAGGCAGAGCCATTCATCAGGCTTTGGGCTTTGATCAACGCATCCTGAATTTCGTAGGCATTCAAAAGATCAGGAATGGCCGCAGGTTTGTTCCACTGAAAATCGTTGTAATAAGAAATGCTTGGCTTTTCAGTTTTCTTTCCTTTTTTGGTGGTCACCAGCAACACACCATAAGCTGCCCTTGCTCCGTAAATAGCAGAAGAAGCGGCATCTTTTAAAAGGGAAATGCTTTCGATATCTTCAGGATTCACCTGGCTGATATCCATTGGAATATTATCGACCAATGTAAAAGGAGAACCGGTTTGAATGACAAAGCTGCCGTTGCTTTTTGTAAATGATGTACCACCTCTCACGTTCAGTGAAGGGGTTGTGTTGGGACTTCCATTGCTTATTGTCACGTTCAGGTTGGGAATAACACCCTGAAGTGCCTGGCCCACGTTGGTAACCGGGCGGCCCTCAATTTCCTTTGCGGTAACTTGTGCAACAGCTCCGGTAAGATTTACTTTCTTTTGGCTGCCGTACCCAACCACTACCACTTCAGACAAGCCTGCAGATTCAGCTTTCAATGTTATGTTGAAGGTGGTTCTGTCATCAATTGTTACGCTCTCATGGAGGTAACCTATCAGTGAAATTTCAAGCACCTCTCCCTTGTTTGCCACGATATTAAAAACACCATCGGCGTTCGTTACGGTTCCCCGGGTAGTGCCTTTAACCTGCACGGAAACATTGGCAAGTGGCTTGCCTGTATTATCGGTGATTTTTCCGCCGATAGATTTTGTCGGGTTCCTTGTATTCTCGTAAGGAAAATTGGAATTCCCGGGTAATGCCATTGTTTGTTTTTGAAAACAAAAAACAACGGCCAATAAAAGGGGAGTTTTTTTTGCCGCAGGCAATGGCAATATTTGCCAGCAGCTTTTCTCTCTAGTTTTGGTCAATCGCATTTTAGATAGTTTTAAGTTGAGAAAACTCTTGTGAGTTGGTGCTTTAAATTTCAATCGATATCGCAAAAAGCAAGGGAGAAGATTCCATTTTAAAAGGGGTAAAATCCTGTTTTACTAAATGAAAAAATATTAACCGTTGATTATCACAAGATTAAAAAATGGTTAAGAGAAGAACGCAGATGACGCTGATTGGACTGATTTGCGCTGATCTTTTTTGTTAGCCAGTGGCCAGTTGCCAGTGGCCTGGGGTACTGCAGCACTCCATTTAAAAATTCAACCTGTTCGATATTCAGGGAGTGTTGCACCTACAACACTGGCCACCGGCTACCTGCCGCCCTAACAACTCTCAACTCTCAACTTTCAACTCTCAATTCTCCCAACTAACAACTCTCAACTTTCGACTTTCAATTTTCAACTACCTTCACGCTATTATTACAGGCATGTTAGTAACCAGATACACCCAACGGTACCTTATTGGACTGCTTCTCCTTTTTGTTCCCGGACTGCGAATAAGTGCTCAGAAAATTTCTTTTGATCACCTGTCCGTTGAGCAAGGTTTATCCCAAAATTCTGTTTTGTGCATTACGCAGGATGACCGTGGCTTTATCTGGCTGGGAACCCGTTATGGTCTCAACCGCTTTGATGGCTACCATGTCATGATTTATAAAAATGAGCCGGCAGACAATCATTCCATTTCCAATAATTATATAAACACGCTTTTTTCTGATTCGGAGAAAACGCTCTGGATCGGAACGGCCAGGGGGCTGGACGTATTTAATGAGGCCACTAATTCATTTGTGCGGATCTATTTACCGGGCAGCAAGGACAAACAGCCTGAGATCTTTAGTTTGGCAGAAGGAAAAAAGGAGGAGATTTGGTTGGGCACATCGAGGGGACTTTTCTATTGCGGAAACACTGCAACCTCCCGATTTATACCTGCGCCACAACAAGAATTCCCGGCCGAAGTAAAAACGCAATCCATTCAAAAACTTTTTACCGACTCTAAAGAAGGACTTTGGGTGGCTACTTTCAAACACCTCTATCACTTTAGCAAGACATCCGATGGTTACACAACCAAAGAATTTAAAAGCGACCCCGCCGATCCTTCGACGTTGAGCGACGAGGTGATTCAATCCATTGCAGAAGACAAAGCGGGTAACATCTGGATAGGTACCATGAATGGCCTGAACTGCTATGACCCCTCCACCGAAAAAATTAAAAGCTATCGCAACCAACTTTCGGGAAATGGTCTTATTAATAATAATGTCAGGACGTTGGTTGTTGACCGGTCAGGGAATTTGTGGATCGGTACGCAGGAAGGAATAAGTATCATGGATCCGGCTACCAGACAAATAACGTCGTTGGCAAACAATGAAGAAGATGAAAAAAGCCTTAGTCAGAATTCGGTGCACAGCATTTTTGAAGACACAAATGGCTCCATATGGATCGGTACTTTTTTTGGCGGCGCCAATGTAACGCACCCCATCACTACTTCTTTCACTGCATGGCAACATAGAAATTCGAAATCCAGTATCAGTAATAATGTAGTGAGTTCAATTGCGGCTGATGAAAAAAATAATTTATGGATAGGCACCGAAGGTGGTGGCCTGAACTTTTATAACAGGGCAACAGGACTGTTCACGGTTTATAAAAACACGCCCGGACTTCAAGGTGGCTTAAATTCCAATCTTGTAAAGACAGTCTTTATTGACAGGGATAAAAATTTGTGGGTGGGTACGCATGGAGGCGGCTTGAACCTCTTTGATCCGAAAACGCAACAATTCAAGTATTATCTAAACGATGAAAATCGAAAACATTCAGAAGTAGAGGTGCTTCTGGAAGACAGCCAGCAAAGATTTTGGGTCGGTAGTCACACCGGCCTCAAAGTGTTTAATCGTGTGGGAACAAATCTTTCATCCATTGGTTACGAGGGTGTGTTGAAAAGCATGGATGCAAAAAATATCAGTGCACTGGCGGAGGACCAGCATCACAACATCTGGATTGGAGCTTTGGAAGGTTTATTCTTTCTTCATCACACCACGCAAACAATCAAGCCGGTTTCCATACTTAACAACGTTTCACCTAATATCAATTGCATATTGGCGGATAGCAAAGGCTATGTCTGGTTTGGATTGTATGACGGGGGCGTTGCCTGCTATGACAACGAAACAAACAACTTTACAGTTTATACCATTGCAAACGGTTTGCCGAACAATAATGTACTTGGCATTCTTGAGGATGACCGGAACCAGCTTTGGTTAAGCACAGGAAACGGACTTGCCCGTTTTGATCCTGTGGCTAAAACTTTTCAAACCTATACCACGAGTGATGGACTGGCTGGAAATGAATTTAACAACAACGCCTTTTACAAGAACCGAAATGGCGAATTGTTCTTTGGAGGCATGAAAGGACTGACTAGTTTTTTTCCTGGTAAAATAGAACGCAACACCAAATCATCACCGCTGGTATTTACAGGTTTGAAAATTTTCAATACACCCGTTAGTGTAAACGATGAAACTAAAATTCTGCAAAAGGATATTGGTTTAACTGACCAACTATGTTTTTCGTCACAGCAAAATACATTCACGCTTGAATTTGCTTTGCTGAATTTCATCCGTCCCGATAAAAACAAATACGCTTACAAACTCGAAGGCGTGCATAAGGATTGGACGGCCATCAGCACTCCTTCTGCCACCTTCACCAATCTTCCTGCGGGTAATTATACACTGCTGGTCAGAGGTGTGAACAATGACGGTGTACTGAGCCAGCCTATTTCCATGAAAATAACAGTACTGCCTCCTTTCTGGAAAACCGGTTGGGCATACCTGTTATATGCCTTGCTCCTGGGCGCCATCTTGTTCTTTGTTGTACGTTTCTTTTACTTCAGGGCATTGCTGAGGCGGGATAAGGAATTGCATGAAATAAAGCTGAACTTCTTTACCAATATCTCGCATGAGATCCGGACGCACCTTACGCTGATCATGGCGCCGATAGAAAAAATGCAGCAGGAAAATGCAAACAACAATGTGCTGCAGCATCATCTCGACAATGCCAGGAAAAACGCCAATCGCTTACTGAAATTGGTTACGGAACTAATGGATTTCAGAAAAGCGGAATCGCACCATTTGAAACTGCACATTGCTAACCACGACCTGATTCATTTCTTAAACGACATCTACAAATCGTTCGAAGATATTTCGCTGGCAAAAAACATCAGGGTGTCATTCGTTCACGATGCGTCTTCCATCAATCTTTATTTTGATAAGGAGCAGTTGGAAAAAGTGATTTATAACTTGCTTACAAATGCTTTTAAGTTTACGCCGAAGGGTGGCACCATCGCTTTGCATGTGGAAAGCAAAAGCGACAAAGTCAACATCCATATAACTGACAATGGCAAAGGCATTGCGCCTGAATATTTGGATAAGCTATTCACGAATTATTTCCAGGTGAATGATAGCACTTCGCAAAACACGGGCTATGGTATTGGACTCGCACTTTCCAAAACAATTGTGGAACTACATCATGGACGCCTCGCAGTTGAAAGCAATCCTGCTACGGAAAACAAGGAAGGGCATACCTGTTTCACAGTAACGCTTTTGAAGGGGCGGGAACATTTTGCAACAACACAATTGCAGGATATTCCCGAAACCACTGAAGTGCCTCAAATTGAAATACAGGCAGAGCCGGTGGTTGTTAACACAATCAGCACGGCAGTTGAAGAAAAGCGTTACAACATATTGGTAACGGAAGACAACAACGAGTTGAGAAATTTAATCAAAGAATGTTTGGGGCAATACAATGTTACTGAATGCATCAACGGCGCTGAAGGCTGGAAGGCAGCTTCAGAGGAAATCCCCGATCTCATCATCAGCGATGTGATGATGCCGGAGATGGATGGTTTTATGCTTTGCCAAAAACTAAAAACCGATGAAAGAACCAGTCATATACCTGTAATTCTTCTCACCGCGAAGAGCTCGCAAAGCGACCAGGTTACAGGATTGGATACGGGTGCAGATCTATATCTCACCAAACCTTTCAGTACGCAGGTACTGGAATTGAGTGTAAGAAACCTGCTGGCAGCAAGAGAAAAAATGCGATTGAAGTTCAGCAAGGAATTTGTGCTGCAGCCGCAAAACATTACCATCAACACGGTGGATGAACAATTCCTGACAAGGTTGATTGGTGTGATAGAAGAATACATGGACGACCCGGAATTTAGCATCGATCTTTTAGCTACAAAAATGATGATGAGTCAATCGGTGCTGTATAAAAAGATAAGGGCGCTCACCGATATGTCTGCCAATGATTTCGCCAAAATGATCCGCCTGAAAAAAGCGGCGCAGTTATTACAACAGGGAACATACTCCGTGTTTGACGTAAGCGTGATGGTAGGCTTCAACGACAGAAAATATTTCAGTAAAGAATTTAAAAAGCAGTTTGGTAAAACGCCGAGCGAGTTTATACAGTCTGATGAAGTGAGTGAATAGAGGAAGGAACGCCCGCCTGAATGACTTTAGTCGGGCAGGCAGATTTTCATGATTGTCATGATGAGTTATGATTTTTTGATTTGAGGTGTTCCGCCGGGCATCTCGATCTGCATCGCGATATAATGTAGATCGTCAAAAATCACCAAAATCCTAAACTATTTGCTGCAAAATTATTTTTAACATGCATTCCATTATAGGTAAAAGAATCTATGTAAAAA
>Ga0318567_10000326_pt1 | contig 20597 bp, 15 predicted proteins | sample GRESIP088b5f20_FD_203691 | JGI IMG/M metagenome (GOLD analysis project Ga0318567, IMG submission 203691) | Tropical soil microbial communities from Luquillo Experimental Forest, Puerto Rico - GRE.SIPMG.088b5f20 | ecosystem: Environmental > Terrestrial > Soil > Tropical forest > Bulk soil...
GCGAATTTCTTTAGATGATTGTCTTACGCTATATTCAGCGAATTGCGGCCTGCAAAAATAGACTTAACGATTTCCAAACTGTATACTTAACTCTTTGGTCCTGGGGACAATGAAGTAACATTCATGTATAGGTTCGATTCCTGTATTGAGTACTGAACAAAACTTAAATATTATGTCATTCATTAAAGAATTATTATTCGACAAAGAACTGGTAGCTACATTGAAAAGCACACAAGTTGATCCAGACATTCTGTACATGGAACTTATGAACGGTAAAATCACTTTGAAAGAGTATTTTGCTGCATTGCAAACACAAGTGCCTGTAAGATAAGCAGAGCGAGGCAACAATAAATGTTGCAATTTTTATCCGATCCGTTGAAGAAAAATGTATCAGTTTCTCTAAGAGAAAACTGATACAAGCAAGCGGTAAAAAGCATCCGCAAAAATGGTTCTTAAAAATTCTGAGCTGGTTCATTAAAAGATAACAAAGCGTATCAAGCTTGATCTTTCCATAATCATCACAACCGGCCACTCGCTTTACTTACACTGTGCATTCGCGCAACAGAATTCCCCGATTTTAAATTGTGTTTACAAACATCTAAAAGGTGTTTCAGTTAAAACTGTGAACTCATTTCCAAAAGCAAATAAATAGCTTAGGTAATGCCGGAACAGTTTTACTGAAACATTTTTTTTGTGTGATTTGCCCGCAACATTATTTTAGCGTTTTGTGATATTGATATATCCTTTCGCATAAGCGTCATTGCCTGTTGCGCTTTTATATTTGAATAGCAAAAGGTCTTTAGGACTTTCGGTTAAAGATTCCGCACTTGTCTAAGTGAGGATTATTGGAGACCAATACTTACCATTCTTATTCTTCTAAAAATATCAGATACTGCATTTCCCTTCAACGGAGGCGAAGCACAAGATTCATTTCATTTCTATGAAGTGTGAATCGCAGGTCCCCGGTACGTGCCGGGGATTTTTGTTAGTATGTCTGGTACAATAAGGTTTTATAAAGTAATGGTTGTTGAAACTAAGAAAGCGGGATAGACGAACTCATCGTAATAAAAAACAGCAATGGACATGGCTGTGATAATTTAACAAAATTTAATCGAGCTTTAAAGTAAGCAATAGGCGATGTGAAATATTAAATCGGCCTATTTATAAAAAGAAATATCATTTCGCATAAGCGAAGCAGTGGCACAAAGTTTTATCTTCAAGTTAACCAAATACTAGCTGCGCAGATTTCCTTCATTAGCAACACACCCTTTTTTTAATGATTTGGCAACAGGCGACAAGCTGGGTAATGCGATTACCCGGATATAACCCGTTTTGACTTCACAATTCATCCACTAAAAAACCTTTGCTAAAAATGAAAGGAAGACATTCTTTGAGACTTCGATTAACTGCGCTTGTATTAATCGCAGCGTCCATTGTTATTACGATTTCCTGCAATAAAGATCGTTCGACGGCAAATACTGTACAGCAACAATTAACACCGGCGCAGCAAGCCGCCAATAAAGCTCAAGACTGGTTGCAAAAAAATCATTTATTGGAAAAAGTAAGCAGCATCAAACTCGATAATATTAGTGTTGCTATTGATTTTAATCGCAGAGATACCGCAAAGGGGCAAATAAGCAGTAATGGATTGACCCCGGCAAAACCACCTTTGACAACATTACCACCTGCTCCTGTCGATGGTTACATAAAGTGGGCGGATCCGGCATTTATAAATACTGGTTGCAAACCCATGCTGGCTATACCTTACCAAATTGACCGCCCGGTGTTATCTGGGGCACCTCAGGATCTTCCAATTGAAGTTGTGCTTATAGTTAAGCCGATTGACAGCAATAATTACCAAATAGCAAGAAAGATTACAACGTCGGTGCTTGAATCGGTAAACGTAAATGGTTTACCGATGGCTAAATCAATATCATATGAATACTACTTTGACCTTAGCGGTAAATTACTGGAAGCATGGCGCAACGACAGTGGAAAATATGAGTATCTGGATTTGATTTCGCCAAGTATACCGACTTCTCCTGTAACGATCAATTGTTCCGGTACATTAACCGTCCCTTTTACGGCAATGGTGGGATGTGACGAAACGTCAACTTGCACATTTGTCTATGGCACAAGAACAATAGGATGTGACAGGCGCCAAGAAGATTGGGGTGACTTTTGTAAAAAGCTTGGTGGCGGTGTGCCAAGCGGAAGCGGCGCCGCATCCTCTACCGAAATTCCTAAGAACGATGGTATTTACGGTCCTAAAATTTGCAAGGGGTCTTTTGTGTTCATGCCGCAGGGCTCCAATTCAATTGTTAATGTGGCAAGCGTTTGGGCCATTACCGCGACCTACCAAACGAGTTCTGGAGAAATGTTTAACCTTATATTTGGTGAGCAGGTATTTGCGCCAAATAATATTAAGGAAAGTTCTTGGGGTTTTTGGAGTAGAATGGCGTCACAGGAACAGTACGGTAAGCTATGGCGGGACGGGGACATCGTTGAAGCGCCGAATGGAGGCGGTTATAATTTCTCGAAGTATGCCCAACAGGAAATAGCGGCTGATGCTACAGACTATGCATCCTACAATGCGTCGCTTGCAGCTAAAAATGGCATCGATGCTACGGGTTATAAAATGTTGTTCAAAAAATACTTTATGGATTGGGTGAATCAGTACTACCCGGGAGCGATTGTGAATGTGTTGAACTCAAACATCACCGGTGCAACATTTGCGAGATTAACGGATGGGGATACAAGAAATTGCAAATAGATTTTAAATTAGTTTGAGAGTATTATCTAAAGCTCAATGCTTTAATTAAACTAGAGAAATGGCAGAAGAAATTATCATTGAAGAAATTAAAAAGTTTTACCCCGAGAAGCTTAGCTATGCTTCGTTAGAATATCAGAATACTAAGGAATACAATCGTCTAATCCAATGTATTGAAAATGCCAAAAGTGATGAACGATGGCTGCAGTTTAAAAATGTTTTGCGCAAATCAAAGTATGCAAGTGATTTTCTAGATCACACTTTCTATTCTGTAGTTAAAGTTAGCTTCGAAGCAAATGATGGATTCAAAAATGAAGAGGGCTCATATTCTTTCTTTTTCTTTATAAGCATGCTATTGCCTTTTTATATATTTAAATGCAAGCTGGTGCAAAAGCCCCCGATAGATTTTACACAATTTCCTAAAGAGCAGTGGCCAACATTGCTTGACCAATATAAGACCGTCAGAGACGAATACGACGCCCTTCATCCTTTCCGCTACAATTTCATTCCACCAGGGTTGGAAGATGTTGTACAAGAATACATAGAAGCGCAAAAAGCCTCATTTGATTATTCGCTTTTTCCAACCGATTTGGCAGAGAAAATTGTTCCGTGCATTTCAGTAGACAACAAAGACGTAGGTCAAGCAACTTTTTTTGACTGCTTATTTACGGGAAACTTCAATAATAAATGAATAGCTATAAGCATTTAATAAGATAATACTTCACCAGGATCTGAATGGCACATCTGGCGGTAATCAGATTGATTCACCTTCAATAGCTTTTCCACCACGCTGCTATTCTAACCAGCGTGGTAGATTCTTAACATGAACCAGATTATTCATCTGTAATCAAATGTTATGTATAAAAAAATCACAACTGCGATATGTTTACTATTCGCAGCGCAGTCATTACATAGCCAAACTATTTCCTCGATTGAAGCCCTTAACAAAAAGCTACTTTATAGTTGCGCCCGATTTGGGCCTGCTGTTACATCCATTTATTACTTGGAGTATAAAATAAAAGGAGATTCATTGATAGCAGTGGATGCCAGCAGTGTAACCAATACTTTGTTCAAGGAGAAAATACTGGAATTTTACGAAGACTACACCGCTGACATTTCATGGAAATCTATTCTTGAAACAGATGGTTCTTGCATGAAAACAATGAGAGTAATCCACCCGATATTTGTTTTGAAAGACGAAGGCAAAAATGTTTGGCCCCCTTCTGAAGACATTCTGCCTGAATTCCTGAATCTATTTTCTAAAGAAATATTTAGCGCAAAAGAGAAAAAAGGATCACCGGTTATTTTGATGCAGCCGTTTATTTTTTTTGCTGACCTGCCTGCTCGTTAAAAAAATAGCCACAATGAACGAGTCACTGTGGCCTTCAAAAAACGACTGTGTGAAAAGAAAAAAGTCAAATCCAATTGATCCAGAGAAATATTTTTACGCAAAAGGAATTTCTATGTTCAAAGTATATCCTTGTTGCGGTGCCGTTGTTATATCGAGTTTTCCTTCATGCATTTGCAGCCGGGTGATGATGTTTTCAAATCCCTGGCCACTATAATTATTTTCAGGGTTAAAGCCAATTCCGTTGTCCTTGATGGTGAGATAAAAACTGTTTCCTCCCGTTCGCAGTTCAATCTCTGCTTTGCTGGCCTGCGAGTGTTTCAGAATATTGTTCAATTGTTCCTGAACAATTCTGTAGATCGTTAAGTTTTCACTGTTTGAAAGTTTTTCAAAAGCAACAGTTTTTGTTACCAATTTTATTTGCAGGCTATGGCGCTTATAAATTTTGGCGATCATCTCTTCAAGAGCCTCTTTCAACCCAATATCAAATAATGCGGAAGGCACAAGAGTTTGCGTCAGGTTGCCAATTTCGGCAATGGCACGTGAAATATATTCGCCACTTTTCTCCAAAAGGTCCTTTCGTTTTTCATCTTCATTCATCGCAAGGTTTATGCACAACTTCGCAGTAGCCAATACCTGGTTAATGTTCTCATGCAGTTCCGCGCCAATTTCTTTTCTTTCCTGCTCGTGCGTTTGAATGGTTGCCCTTGCAATAAGTTTTTGCGAATTGAGCCGACTTTCAACTACCTTTTGCGCGATTTTTTTTCTTTCAATACTATAGTGAACTGACTTTGCTAAAATGTTTTCATCAAATTCTCCTTTCACCAAATAATCCTGTGCGCCTCCTGCAATCGCAGAAATTGCCACGTCTATATCAGCTAGCCCTGACAACACTATAATCGGAATATTTTGTTTTTTATTGTTGATGTGAATGAAAGAATCCAGCCCCTGGCTATCCGGCAAAGTGAGATCCATGAAAATAATGTCAGGCTCGAAGTTTTGTTTTTCTAAGAGCAGAACACATTCCCTTAAGGACGTAGCCCTCACAGCTGATTTCACCCGAAGCGGGGAAAGCGAAAGATACTCACAGAAGATGACGTAATCTGCCTGCGAGTCTTCAACCACCAATATTGTAAGAGGTTGCGAACACTTAAACATAAACAACGGTTAGGTACGGAAACGGGATTAGTTGTAAAACAATTTTATTTAGAATTTTTCATTTATGCAACAATGATGTAACATTTTTTTTAGACTTGAGCAGTATCATTTAAATGTCGATTTCGTTTAATGTGAGCAGTTAGGCAAAACGCTGTTATTTGTTGACCGGCAGGAAAAGTTTAAGTCTTAATGCTTGCTTTGAAAAATTAAATTACAAAATAGAAGAATGAAAATTAATCTACACATAACATTGCAACATTGCTTTTTTGAATTAATCAGAAAAAAACTATTTTGTAGCAGATCCTTAACAATCCATGAAACAGTTCCCATTAGTCCGTTGGTTCAAGAATGTATCGATAGCCAAAAAATTATATTTTACCGTAGGCATCATGGCCGCTCTGATTGCCGTTGAGCTGGCCGTTCTCACGTTTTCCATCAACACACTATCCTCTGTAAGAGCATACGTTGGCGGCGAAGGCCTTTGGTCCAAAGCGCAAAAAGATGCGATTTATAGTCTAAAAAAATATGTTTACACGCATGAAGCTCACTATTACGCGGAGTATGTAAACTATATGAAAGTACCCCTTGGAGATCACAAGGCGCTCGTAGAAATGGAGAGGCCCAACCCGGACAAAGAGGTAATGTGGAACGGATTGATTGAAGGAAGAAATCATCCTGATGATGTGGACGGCATGATAAAATTATTTCGACGGTTCGATAACATCAGCTACCTGCGTGATGCAATTGTGGCCTGGAAGATGGCTGACAGCCTGGCGAACAAATTAACGCCGATTGCAGAAAACATAAACAGTGAAATAAAATCGGGCAATCCATCTCAAACAAAACTTGACGAACTGTGGACGGAAATAGAGCCGATCGTGGCAAGCGTAACCGTTTATGAAGACATGTTTTCATACAAACTGGGCGAGGGTTCGAGGTGGCTGGAAAATCTTATTCTGAAATTGTTATTCGTGGTTGCCTTGTCTGTGGAGCTAACCGGGCTTATACTGGCAATTGTAGTAAGCAGAAGTATACAGAGAGGATTGAATGAAATATTACAGTCTGCAAAGGCCGTTGCCAAAGGCGATTTTACAAGAAAGGCGAAGATCTTTTCAAAAGATGAGATCGGTATTCTTGCCAATAACTTCAACACAATGGCAGATGAGCTGCAGCAAAGCCTGCAGGACATGGAGCATGCACAACAAAAGTTCAAGTCACTGCTGGAATCTGCACCGGATGCCATGGTGATTGTTGGCCAGGATAACTTGATACAACTGGTAAACAAACAGTGTGAAAATATTTTCGATTATACGAAAGCAGATCTGTTGGGACAGAAACCGGCTATTCTTTTTCCGGAAAAATATAGAAACGAAGCAACGGCTGAGTTTTTCACAGAATTGAAAAAGGGGAAAACAGATGCACTTGAGTTAATATGCTGTAGAAAAAACGGAGAGGATTTCCCTGTGGAGATAAGCATGCGTCCGATTGACACCGAAGACGGCATCTTGCTGTCCGTTGCCATTCGCGATATTTCAGAAAAGAAACGTTTGGAAATGGAGATACTTGAAGCGAACATAACGCTGGAGAAAAAAGTATCGCAACGTACCTCGGAATTGAAAAGCAAAAACCGCGAGCTTGAACAGTTTGCCTATGTAGCCTCACACGATTTGCAGGAGCCGCTGCGAACCACATCAAGCTTTTTGGCGTTATTGAGAAAGCAATATTATGGCCAGCTGGATGAAAAGGCCGACAAATACATCGACTACATTACCCAGGCATCCGACCGTATGAAAACGCTGATCATGGATCTGCTGGATTACTCAAGGCTTGGACGCGAAAAGGAACTGGTAAAGCTGGATTGCAACCTGGTGATCAACGAAGTGATTGCCGATCTTGAAAATGTGATCCGCGAGAATAATGCGGAAGTACAAATCAATGCCTTACCCGTTGTAAATGCATACCCTACGGAGCTGAAGCTTTTATTTCAGAACCTTATAAGTAATTCTATCAAGTTTAAAAAACAAGATGTTTCACCGGTAATAAAAATATCGGCGGCCCAGCACCATGGGAGCTGGCAATTTGCCGTGAATGATAATGGCATTGGCATAGAAAAGCAGTACCAGGAGAAAATATTTATTATTTTCCAGCGTCTGCATAACCGTTCTGAATATGATGGATCAGGCATCGGGCTGGCACACTGCAAGAAGATTGTTGAGATGCATCGAGGGCATATTTGGGTGGATTCAGAACCTGGGAATGGTAGCACTTTTCACTTTACGATTTTTGAAAATTAACCTTAGAAAAAGAACAGATGAAAAAGAAACTCCAATGTGTGATGCTGATTGACGACGATGAACCTACTAACTTTTTGAATAAAATGGTGGTGGAGGAAATGGATTTTGCCGAAAGGATACAGGTGATCCCAAATGCAAAAAAAGCACTTGAGTACCTGAGCACCGCATCGCATGACAACAATGATCATTGCACGCCTGAACTGATTTTTCTCGACATAAACATGCCGGCAATGGACGGCTGGGAGTTTCTGACCGAGTATGAAAAATTATCTGAAGAACAAAAAAGCAAGGTGATCGTGGTGATGCTGACTACCTCCTTTAATCCTGAGGATCGTTTGCGTGCCATGCAAATTGAAAGCGTAGCAGCATTCAGGAACAAACCATTGACGGTTGAAATTTTACAGGAAATATTAGAAGAACATTTTCCTGATTATCTTTAGTAAAAGAGAAGATTATGCAGGAAGCGATTGGCGGAGTGTTTGAACATGAGATCGCCATTGAAGCAAACGATATTGATGAACTGGGACATGTAAACAACATCGTTTACGTAAGATGGGTGCAGGAAGCTGCCGCCGCGCATTGGAACTATCTTGCAGATGAAGAAACAAAACGAGAGAATGCATGGGTAGTCGTTAGACACGAAGTTGATTATTTGTCACCGGCACTTCTTGTTGATACAGTGGTTGCAAAAACGTGGGTGGGTGAATCGGGCGGAGCGAAATCAGTTCGATACGTTGACATATGTTCTATAACCGGAAAAATATTTGCGAAAGCAAAAACGACGTGGTGCCTTTTAAGCGCACAGAACATGCGGCCTAAAAGAATAGATGAGAAAATGCTTGCAGTATTATTTAAGAAATAATGCCGGTTGAAAGTCAATCGGCATTATCATTTTGGGTGTCGCGCAAAGGGTTTCACGCGGCGGGCGCAACGAAGCGGCGGCGCAGCTGGAAGGGCCGCCCATCTTGTCAACACTCTAGGTCTCAATGAGTCAGTAATTCATCATACTAAGATCAGTGCAAGTCCCTGCCCGACTAAAGTCATTCAGGCGGGAGTCCAATCAGCGTCATCTGCGTGCCCGCTCTTTAAATTCCTCTTCAATTCTCCGTTTCTTTTTTGAAGAATAAAATCTGTCAATGATATTGGGTATTGCAACGCCCAATGTAATTCCTAAAACGGTTAATATGGATTTTATGCCCGGTTCAAACAATTGAATGAAGGCTTCGGTTTTGCTCACATTTGCAGTGCCAGGTGTAAAAGCTGTAAAAGCAAAAAGACCCATCATGGCCTTGTAGGCGAGTACCCCGGGAACCAAGGGAATGACGGATGGGATTGAAATAACATATCCGGGCGTGTGCACTTTGTGTACCCAATAGATTGTCCAAATGCCCGCAGCCAAAGAACCACAGAACGTGGCCAGCGGCAAATTGATCTCTGCCACGGTCAGCAGATTTCTGGTGATGACCGAGATCGCTCCGCCTGCAATGCACAATATCAATGTGCGTACAGGAACATTAAACAGCATCGCAAAACCGGCTGCAGCAACGCCACCGCCGAGTGCTGTGAGCCAGATATTGGGTGCAATAAATGCTGCGTTGTGGGCTTGGGTATGCAGCGCCTTGAAAGCCACCGTCATTCCAAATGCGAGCGCAACAATAGACAGCGATGCAACCAGGCCGCGTGTGAAACCCACAATGGTAAAGCCATCGATCATGTCATCAAGCGAATTGATTAGCGGAACCCCGGGAATGAGGAAAAGCACCGATGCAAAAACCGGGCGATCCGGCGTTTCGCTAAGGTGAAATTTTGCCGCCAGGCAACTGATAAATGTGGCTACAAATGCACTTGCCGCGATAACCACATAGTTGTTATTAATTTTTCTGCGCAATTGCCATCTGACAAAAAGAGCGGTTGACGCAGCTATCGTTGAAATGCAAACCGCTGCCCAATCGCTTCCGAATAATAAGCAGAAGCCGCCACATGCTAATCCTACAGACAGAATGATCAACCACTCCGAATAGTGGCGACCGATAGCTTCTATGCGATCAAGTTCCTTTTCAAACCGGTCAAGAGAATATTGATTTTCCATCGCATGCCATGTCAACCTCGAAACAGCCGAAACTGTCGTCATATTGACACCATGGCCGGAGCATTTACGGAACTTAGTGATGGAATGTATGCCGTCATTTATGTTGAGCATAAGAGTAGTGTAAGTAATGTGAAGATGAAATTTGTCTTCATCTATTCCCAGGAACAATACAACTCTCCGGAGATTGCGGTCAATTCGATTGCTATCTGCACCATTTTGTAAAAGCATTTGCCCTGTTCTTAACAGCAGATCCAACTTTCTGGCTAAAGATTGTTCGCGTTTTTCTTTCTCAATTAAATCATGGATTGGCATGGATGTAATTGCATTTTTCGCGGTAAAATAATTACACAAAGGTGGCAATAGTGAACTGCTTTAGCAATGACCAATCGCAGTTTGTAGTAAGAAAATTGTCAATTTTCGGGATGCTTAATTTGGGGCTTCGGCCAATGGAAAAAATAATGCCGATGAAGCGAACCCCATCGGCATTTTTACACGAAATGGATATATAATTAAGCGGCTAATTGCAAAGCATATTGTTGTAATTCTTCTTCGATAGCGTTCCTGATTTCCGGAGCGATCGCTGTTGCGGCGCCATCCATATATGTCACCTCGTGACTAATATCATCCACCCCAAATACGTGAACCGGACCACCATTATAGCTTACGCGAAATCTTTGTTTGTCTACGGCTATGTAAGGAGTCGCAATTACATTCATGGGACTTCCATTTACTGTTATATCAAATTCAAATGTTTTTTGTTTGTTCTTTTTCATGGCTTTTTTATTATTTATTGTACGTGCTTATAATTTCAATAAGCATGCCTTCCACACCTTTTTTGGTACTTTACGGGTTTCTTTAACACGGTTTATAGATACGCTTAACCAACCTTTAGCACTCCGGGTAAATGGGTAAGAACGAGCGGTAATACAGCTGAACCAACATAGATTCTAGGTGTTTCTACTCAATTAAATATTTAAGCATTTTAGCTTAAAGAACAAGGATTTCACAAGAATATCTTTACAAGGCAGAGAAAATTGAAGCCACAAAAGGAAGTAAATCCTTCTGAAATATGGTTGGAAAAGAGCCAATACCGGGCTTTTTTTAAGCATCAAACAGTGATAAATGGACTCTGCTAAAACCAAAACAACCGACAACCCAATAAGATAATTTTTCAGTACTTCCTGCTGGCCTTTGCCTGCGGGAAATTGGCTCAAAAACAGAAGGCTCTTAAAGTAACCAAACCAATCGTCTGCTTGCACCTGGCAGCAGATCGACGCATTAAACCCCTAAGCCCTAAGCCAATTGAGCAAAAATTAACGCATGAGAGAATTGACAATGAAACGTATTATTTACATAGTGTTTTTTTTACTCGGCTTGCAAGCTGTGTCCAGTGCCCAACGAATAACTAACAAAGGAACAGAATTCTGGACCGGGATGGGGCATTACTCGTATATGGAAGCCTCATCGTGGATTAACACCGACACACCGCGCTTTACCATTATTCTCAGCACAGATAACCAGCCCGCTAATGTAACAGTTAGTCTCGATGGCACCGGCTACTCAAAGACTTATACCGTGCCCGCTAATTCTGTCGTTACAACGGAAGAAATGCCGATTGGAGCGAGAGATCTGCCCGGCTCGCCTTATGACGCCATGCTGTACTCACCACCAGTTATATGGGGCGGAACAAGTTCAGAAGGTCTTTTTAGCAAAAAAGGAATTCATATTGTAAGTGATGTGCCTATCGTTGCTTACGCCTTTGCTCCCGATTATGCCGCTGCAACAGCGACGATGTTGATACCCGTTAATTCATGGGGATATTCCTATAAAGTAACAAGTGCAGATCAAACGGTAGTTGGTTTTAATAGCCTTCCTCGTTTCGCATGGGTTTTTGTGGAGGCTAATTATGATAATACGAAGGTCAGAATAACTCCGTCGCATAAAACAAGGACGGGTATGCCTGCTAATGTGCCTATTGATGTCGTGTTAAATAAAGGACAGATATACCAGATATTAGCTGCTGTAGACGATCCGAGTATCTCCAACGATTTTAACGGAACAACAGTGAATTCGATTGCCAATAGTAATGGAGTTTGTTATCCGGTTGCAACGTATGTTGGAAGCAGCGGGGGATATATTAATTTATGTCCCTCCAATTCGGGCCAGCTCTTCGATGACGCCATGCAGCAGCAAATGTTCCCCGTAGAGTCGTGGGGAAGACGATACATCACAACTCCTTCAAGCCAGACGACAAACTTTCGTTTACACAACTCCAATATGTTCAGGGTTACTGTGAAGGATCCTTCCATTGTGGTTAAAAGAAACGGCGTTCCGCTAACAGGGTTGACAAATAACTATTACCAATACATCAGTAACACTTCTGATTATATTGAAGCAGATGGTCCCGTGCAGGTAGTGCAAATATTTCCTTCGCAAGGCAGTTGCGGTTATGTGGGCGAAGGCGATCCTGAAATAATATTTTTAAGTCCCATTGAACAGGGAATTAAAAGAGCAAATTTTTTGCGAAGTGAGAAATATGCTATTGACTCAAATTTCCTTACGCTCAATATCCCTACGGCCGGCCTTTCTTCTTTATTGATAGATGGCGCACCGCCACCACCTTCAAACACCTATATATATCCCAACCCTAATCTTCCCGGTTACTCAGTAGTGGTGAGGTGCTGGTATGCGAGGTCAAACTCTGACCCAAGGCCTCCGGCACAATGCACCGTGCAAAGTGATTCCGCATTCAACGCTATTACATACGGGCTCGCCGCTTACCAAAGTTATGGTTACAATGTCGGCACCTATATCGACAACCTCAGCGGTCTTCCTTTTGTAAAAAACGTATATGGAAAAATGCCGGACTCATCCAGTGCAGTTACCTGTGCAAACACGCCTGTAGAGTTGTCTGTTTTGATCCGGTATAAACCAACGAAGATACTTTGGAACCTGAGTTCGATGGCGGGTGTAATGACGCCTGCGAAGGACACTATTATTTTGGCGCCGCAGGATTCAGGCATGGTGATGTGTTGGGGTGTGCCTTACTACAGGTACAAGTTGCCCGGTGTATATAAGTTTACAAAGCCAGGCGTTTACGATCTTCCTGTATTTGCCTCTGCACCAGGCGTAGAAGCCTGTGACAATACAGAGCCAATTCTTTATGAAGTGACAGTAAAAGGTGCTTTGCAATCCGACTTTGACATTGTGTTTGACGACAAATGCGCCGATACAAAACTGGTGAATTTTGTTGGTAAAGATAAATTCAACGATGGGACAACAATACAAAATTGGCAGTGGAACTTCATGAATGGTACAACGCCATTAACCGGTACGGGAAAAACATTGTCACTCACATTCAATGCAGGAAAAAATAGCGCTGATCTGTTTGCAATAGATAGTGTGGGATGCGTTGGAGATACGACCAAAACATTTGTGATCGGCGCCAAACCGCCTGTTCCTGATTTTACAGTAGCAGCCGCCAGTTGCGAAAAAACGCAGTTGAGCATCAGCGAGAATACACCTGTAACAGCACAATCATATTACTGGAACTATGGCGATGGAATTGATTCCACATTAACGCTAAATGGGAGCGCTACTTCGCACGTTTACAAGAATGCAAGTACTGTAACCATAAAACACGTGGCGAAGATCAGCGACAATTGCATGAGTGACACTGCTACTAAAGTGATCACTATTTATGGTAAACCACAACTGAACTTCACTTATCCTAAAGGTTGCAGGCCCGATGATGGCATCATCAGCTTCACCAGCAATGTAACAACAAGCGACAACCAGGCAATCACTTCATACTTGTGGAACTTTGGCGACGCAGCTTCAACACCTGCGAATCCAAATACGGCAACTACAGCAAACACCTCTCACATGTATGTGAACCCAGCAGTGTATACATTGTCATTCAGCGCGACTTCTGAAAAAGGTTGTGAGAGCGATACAACATGGAGTGCAAGTTTTCAGCCGAAACCAATCATCAAGTTTGATCCGATTGTACCACCCGCTGTTTGTTTGAATACAAAAGGAACAGTATCGGTTGCTTTTGCAAGCGTTACCAATGGCGTAACAGGTAAAGGTTTTTATAAAGGAGATGCAACCGATTCAACCGGAAACTTCACGCCGTCTTCAACCTTTGAAGGCAAACACGATATTTGGTACATCTACGGTTCCAATAATGGCTGTACAGACTCTGCTACTAATTTCATTTATGTAAGACCCGTGCCGCAGGCTTCATTTACCACGTTGGCAGATGTTTGCTTTGGAGATAAATCAACATTCACCGATCAGTCAACAATCAGCACAGCTACAGATCCTGCTGCCGCCATTCAATCATGGACGTGGAACTTTGCCGATGGCAACCCGGATGTAACTTATACAAACGGCAATCCTTTCGACAAAATATTTGCAGCAGCAAAATCATATCCAGTTACCTTAAAAGTAACAAGCAACGATGGTTGTGTGAGCAATGTGTTTACAAAATCAGTAAACGTACATGTATTGCCAACGGCTTTATTTGATTTGCCAACGACTATTTGTATGCCGGGCGGAGATGCAGTCTTCACCAACAGAAGCACCAGCACAGAGCCGGGTACCTTAACCTATAACTGGCAGTTTGGCGATGGTGGTACTGCTACCGACGTAAACCCAACACACGTCTACGCAGCACAGCAAGCTTACAATGTGGCGCTAAAGGCAACTTCAGCGTTCGGATGTTTTGCCAGTTCGAGCAAACAATTGACCATTGATGTTTTCAAACCTAAACCAATTGTAGCGTTTGATATTTCTGATAAAGGTCCTTGCGAAGGAGTAGCTGTTCAATTCATTGATAAGAGCAGCTCATCAAGCAGCTCCATCACCGGCTGGAATTGGAGCTTTGGCGATGGAACAAATTCACCCGCACAAAATCCCGGCAAACTTTACAACACATTTGGAACCTATGCGGTGTCATTAACGGTGACAGATCAAAATGGATGTACCGCAACCGGCGCTACCGCCGATGATGTTGTGACCGTGCGCATCAAACCAGTGATTGACGCAGGTCCGGATCTGGCCGCAGAAGAGAATACTTCTGTGATATTAAAAGCAACTGCACAAAATGCAAATCAACTAAGCTATAGCTGGGCGCCTGCTACTTTGCTGAACGATCCAACTATTTTAAATCCATCTTACTACGTGATACAAGATCAAATATTTGTGTTAACGGCAACAGATAAAGATGGCATTTGCAAAGCGACAGATCAAATGCTGGTGAAAATATTAAGGCCCGTAAAAGTGCCAAATGTATTTACACCAAACGGCGACGGCATCAACGATACGTGGAACATTAAGAACCTTGCTGACTACGTGGATTGCCAGGTAAATGTATTTAACAGGTACGGACAAAAAGTATATTCTTCCCATGGTTACACAGTTCCATGGGACGGAAGAATGAATGGAAGCCCATTGCCTGTCGGCGTGTATTATTATGTGATCAATGTAAAACAAGGCGAACCTCCAATGACGGGTTCGGTAACAATATTGAGGTAATAGAAATTAGAAATTAGGAATTAGGAATCAGAGTTTCGACTCTACACGCAATTAAGAAAGGAACATTCGTGATGCTAGCCAGAAAGCATTCTAATTTCTGACTCCTAATTTCTAATTCCTGCATACTCGGCTCATGCAGATCAAAGTAAAAATAGTAATAATGGCGTTTTTGCTGTTACATAACGGGTGGGCTATGGCCCAAACGCTTTCCAACAAAGGGAAAGAGTTTTGGGTTGGTTACGGCCACAACCAGTTGATGGAACCGGGCAAGGACAATTCGCAGGAAATGATCCTCTATTTCAGTGCGGAACAAGATGCTGTTGTTACTGTTTCTATTAATGGCACCGGATACATGAAAACATATGCCGTTGCTGCAAATAGCGTTGTTGCAAGCGATTTGATCCCCAAAGGCGTTTTCTCAAACCCTTCTTCTCCTTTTGATGCAAGACTGTACACAATGCCACCTGCATTTGGTGGAACAGGGTCAGAAGGATTGTTCACACAGGGCATTCATATCGAAAGCACCACGCCGATTGTTGCCTACGCGCACATCTATTCGAAAGACAACTCCGGCGCATCCATGCTGATACCGGTGGAAGCTTGGGGCAACTCTTACATGTCGTTGAATACACAACAGTTTTTATCTGCTGCTTATGGCAGCAACAAAGATTGTTTTTCTTGGTTGTATGTGGTGGCTAAAGACAACAATACCCGAGTACACATCATACCTTCCGTGGCAACACGCAGCGGCCATGCGGCAAATGTGGGCTTTGATGTGGATCTGCAAAAAGGACAGATCTATCAAGTACTCGGTGCTGCAAAGGATAACGAAGCGAGCCTCGACCTTACAGGAACAACTATAACGTCTATTAGCAATGGTGCAGAACCTTGTCATCCTGTCGGCGTTTTTTCCGGAAGCAGCCAAACTCAAATTGCCTGCACAGGATTTAACGGAACCGGCGACAACCTGATGCAGCAACTGTTTCCGTATAATACATGGGGCAAACAATATCTTACCGCACCGAGTTGTGTAGACAATGCACCAAAGCAGCACAACATTAATGTGTATAGAATAATCGTAAAAGATCCCAACACTGTTGTGATAAAGAATGGACAGCAGTTGTACGGCATCAACGGTAACTACTACGAATATCAAAGTAACACGGCAGACTATATTCAGGCCGATCAGCCGATCATGATGGCGCAGTATCTTCCTTCAAAAAATGCGTGTGGCTATGCAGGCGATGGCGATCCGGAAATGATCTATATAAGTCCGCTCGAGCAATCAATTAAGCACGTCAATTTTCTTCGTAACAACAGGCAAAATATAAAGGTCAATTATCTTTCACTTATCATTCCAGACAGCGGTGTACATTCATTGAAAATCGATGGTTCAAACGTTGGCTACGACGATGTGTATGCGCATCCGAATTATCCCGGTTATTCTGTTGTGATAAAAAGATGGAACGCCGCGCAGGCGCAATGCATTGTTGAAAGCGACTCCGCATTTACCAGCATTACTTATGGAATGGGTGGCGCTGAATCATACGGCTACAATGCAGGCACAATGCTCGGCAACACGAGTGGATTGTCTTCTTTTAAAAACAAATACAGCCCAACCAACGGACCAAGCGCTTACACGTGCGCAAAGACACCCGTTGAATTGTCTGTATTAATGCGATACAAACCAGATCAGCTGGACTGGCAGTTTAGCCAACTCGCCGGAATCATTTCTCCGGCAAATGATGTGGTGATGAATGCGCCCGTATCAGCTGGAACAGTTACGGTAAGCGGTGTGCAGTATTTCAAATACACCGTACCGGGTTATTATACATTTACAAAACCAGGTACAATCGATGTTCCGCTGTACGCAGCCGGAGCAAGCGTTCCTACCTGCGATCACAGGGAATTGATAACATACCAGGTGTTGGTAAAACCGGCTTACTCGACCAACTTTAATATTGTACAAAACAATTGTTCCGCATCTGAAAATATTCACTTCGATGGTGAAGATATTTTTTCTACAAAGGAAAATATCAAAAGATGGGAATGGTTTTTTTCTGACAACACAACTGCTTCGGGAAAAACAGTTGATCATGTTTTTGCAGCAGGAAATCAATCGGCAGAATTGTTCGCCGTTGATTCCATGGGATGCGCAGCTGATACCGTAAAAACTTTCAACAATTTTGGCAACAAACCAACAGCGGTATTTACAGTGAACCCCGATATAGTTTGTCAGGGAACAGAGAATGTGTTCACTGATCAAAGCGTTGCCACCAACCGGACTTTGAAAAACTGGAACTGGAATTTTGCCGATGGAAGTAATTCTTCACAACAAAATCCCGTGAAGAAATTTGCCGCGCCCGGTGTGTACAGTGTTAGTCTCACTGTAACAGATGCGGCGGGTTGCGTTTCTGAAGCGGCGCAAAAAAATGTAACGGTAAATGTTAATCCGGTAATTGATGCAGGTCCGTCATTTGCCGTTGCGGTAGGAGAAAAGGTGACATTTAAAGCGACAGCCAATAACGTTACTGACGTTACATTCCGCTGGAGCCCAGCATCCCTGCTCGACAACGCAACCATACTTACACCAACATACATTGCACTGCATGATCAAACATTTGTATTGACTGCAACAACCGGGGAGACCAGTTGCACAGCCACAGATGAGTTGACGGTGAAAATTTTGAAACCGGTGAAAGTCCCCAATGCGTTCAGCCCTAACGGCGATGGCATTAACGACAACTGGCAAATCACAAACATCACTGATTATGAAAAGGCAACTGTGCAGGTGTACAACAGGTACGGGCAGATGGTGTACCGGTCCGAAGGATATGGTACGCCGTGGGATGGAAAAGTAAACGGCGGCCCGCTGCCGGTGGGAACGTATTATTATATCATAGAACTTAAAAATGGATTTGCTCCTTTGACGGGGTCAGTCACGATAATAAGGTAGTTGATAGTTGCCGGTTGTTAGTTGTTAGGAAGTGCAACTCGCGATAACCCGCTAACAACAAATAACTATCAACTAACAACTAAACGCAATAACGAACTATTAACCATGAAATGACGCGTATGGCAAAAATAACTGAACCAAACGATCCTGTTATCGCGGAAAAGGTGTATTATGAGGTGGCAAGAAATCCAGAATTTGAAAACAAGACTTTCAAAATAAAAACCAGACTGTAGTGATGAAGAAGCTTTTGACATTGTGTGTACTAGGAGTATCAGCTGCGTTCAGCGCAACTGCCCAGCAAAAACCACAGTATACACAGTACATCCTAAACCAGTATATCATCAATCCTGCCCTTACCGGAATTGAAAATTATACCGATGTGAAATTGAGTTACAGACGCCAGTGGGTTGGCGTGGAAGGTGCGCCGGTTACAACCTATTTCACCATACAAGGTCCTCTCAACAAAAAAGATTATAGAACCACTGCTACATCATTTGACGTGCCGGGAGAGAACCCCAGAGGGACAGCGTACTGGCAAGACTACACTGCAGCGCCTCCGCACCACGGCATTGGCATGCAGATTGTAAATGATAAAGCTGGTCCCATCAATCGTTTTTCTGCAATGGCCACATACGCCTACCACATAGGTATAAGTCCACGAACAAGCCTGGCCGCGGGTTTTGGCGCAGGTGTTACCAACACAAGATTGAACACTGCAATGCTTGATTTTGGTAACACGCAAATAGATCCAGCGGTTGCAAATGGTAGCAACATCAATACTATTAAACCAGATTTTACAGCAGGTTTGTATTTGTATTCAGGCGAATATTTTGTTGGCTTATCTGCACAGCAAATCATTCCGCAGGATCTTACTTTCTCCGACAATACCATTAGAAAAGAAACCGGTAAATCAGTGCCGCATATTTTTGCGACAGCAGGTTATCGCTTTCTTATTGGCGAAGATTTCAACCTGATTCCTTCTGTAATGGTGAAGTATGTAAAACCTTCTCCCGTACAATTTGATGTAAACGCAAAACTGCAATACCTCGATCGTGCATGGATAGGCGCCAGCTACAGAAACGGTGATGGCTATGCGGGAATGGTGGGTATTAATGTCTCTAACTTTTTCAACGTAGGTTATTCATACGATCACACCACCTCCGGCCTAAGCACAGTAAGCAAAGGCTCACACGAAATCATCATCGGGTTTTTGTTGGGTAATAAGTATGATGATAGTTGTCCGAAGAATGTGTGGTAGGAGGGTGATTAATGTATTTTAAAAAGCATCGGCAATTCAATAGCATCCTGCTTTGAATTGTCGATGCTTTTTTATTATCTTTTGAGAAGTTAAATCCTTACACCCTAATGATATACTTGCCCGAAAAAAATGTTGGAAAAGGAAAGAAAAATCTTAGCCTGAAAAAGTGTGTGCGCATTGTTTTTTTAGCAATCATTTTAATAACCGTGGTTTCAACAGCATTTAGTCAGGACGTTAAGAATTTAATTTATCCCATTTATCCTCGCAATACCCTTGACGTTCAAATGCTCGGTAATAAGGGGTTTATAGCAGTTGGTTACAACCGTGCATTGTTGGGTAAACATAAATTTAATTGGCTGGTCGGCCCGTCAGTTGGCTTTGTTCCCGGAAGCAGTGAAGATTCCGCACACGCAATTCCCAGATATTATCATCTGAATATAGGATCGGGATTATCATATCGCAGAAGATATTCTGAAATAACTGCCGGCGCGAGTTACTCGAGAATTCTGCTAAGTGATCCTTATCATTCAAGTCCCAAATCTGCTTACAACAGAGTGCTGGGCGATTTTGGCTATGTACAATATTTTAATGGTGATGGCGTAATCTTAAAAATAGCGTTCACACCAATGTTGTACGACGACGGGACAGATGATGTTCAAAATATTCCGGTCGCTGTCGTGTTTCGGGTAGGTATTTAAAGTCAGTCAACCTGAATCAATTTGTCTTAGTCGCCGACCAACAACCAATCATGCACTCCGCAACAACTTCCTTCCTGGTTTTTTAAACCAATGTTTGAACCAATTCGCCTGATGTTTTTCTCTCCACTTTGAATACACATCAAGCATTTTACTCTTTGCTGGTTTGGGAAACAAAAGACCAACAGCATCCATTTCGTTAAACATTTTTCGAATATCCGTTTCCGTGTAATTGTGCTGGCCATAACCATGAGTAATGAAATAGTTGATCAAATGTTCTTTCGCAGTATCTCTGCCTTCCCTCCTCCAACTGCCGCAGGAAAGATTGTCCATGAAATCGGATAGTACACGTTTTGGAGTTGCGTCCATCAGTTTGCATAAAAGCAAAAATTGCGGTGGCAGTATGAAATTGAATTGCGCATACCGTTCATATTCGCCTGTTTGCCATTTGAGTTCGGGTTTGATTCGTGGTTTTTTGGTAGATGATT
>Ga0318567_10000327_pt1 | contig 20589 bp, 13 predicted proteins | sample GRESIP088b5f20_FD_203691 | JGI IMG/M metagenome (GOLD analysis project Ga0318567, IMG submission 203691) | Tropical soil microbial communities from Luquillo Experimental Forest, Puerto Rico - GRE.SIPMG.088b5f20 | ecosystem: Environmental > Terrestrial > Soil > Tropical forest > Bulk soil...
CAATCCTGATTCACTTTGCATACAGCAACCGGGAGATAATATTTTCGTTAATGCAGATTTTTTAAACATTAGTAATCCAAAAATCTGGCACCCAAATACTGAAGTTTCAGCGTACGAATGCAAATAGCAAAACCACCACAAGAAAACTACTCAAAGTAGTTGCAAACTTTTTTAAATGAAGAACTATATTTTATTTGGCGGCAGCATATTTCTTTTGAGTGTGGCTGGCATGCTTACGATTGAAGGTTGCAAAAATAATCAGCACCAGGAAAACGCAGCTGTAGATGGTGCTTACCAGTTTAAAGAAAAACTATCTGATTATGGTTTTTTTAAAAACAATTTAAAGGACCTCGATCCGCGACCCGGTGTATTTCATTACGAACTGGCTACTCCTCTGTTTACTGACTATGCGGTAAAAGATCGTTACATCGTATTGCCACAAGGAAAATCAATGAACTTTGTGGCTGAAGGTGTACAGGATTTTCCAGACTCTACCATCCTCATCAAAAATTTTGCTTATACCAATACTGATCATAAAAAAATTATGATTGAAACAAGGTTGCTGGTAAAAGATCCCTTTGATAAAAAATGGAAAGTGATGGATTACCTGTGGAACGATGCGCAAACAGACGCAATCAAACACATTACTGGAGCCCGTTTGCCTATTACTTTACTGGATGAGGATGGAAATAAAATTACCACCACTTACCAGGTGCCCAATACGAATGATTGCAAAAGATGTCATATCAACAACGATATCTTTACGCCTATCGGGCCAAAGGCACGCAATCTTAACTTAACTGTTGCGGGTCACAACGAGAATCAATTATCTGAAATGTCCAAACTTGGTATGATTGCCGGTTTACCTGATATTTCAACAGTACCGGTGTTGCCTAAATGGAATGATGCAAAGCATTTTACTCTTGACCAGCGGGCACGTGCTTACCTGGATGTTAACTGTGCGCACTGCCATACCCACGGCGGTGATGCGTACAATACAGGCTTATTTTTAGAATATCAGCAAAAAGATCCTCCACATATAGGGATCATGAAGGAACCTGTGTCTGCGGGTGGAGGCGCCGGAGGTCTTAATTACGATATTATCCCAGGTGATGCAGCGCATTCTATTCTTGCCTACCGCATGAACAGTACGGAGCCCGGCACTGCAATGCCAGAGCTTGCACGAACAGTAATTCACAAAGAAGCAGTGCAATTAATAACAGAATGGATCAATAAAATGCAACTGCAAAAAAAATGACTGCAGCTACATTTTATTGATTACGTTTTGAATTGGCAATCGCAACAAAATAAAAAGGGAGCACTTTCGTGCTCCTTTCCAATTGTTTGCTTGTTTGGCGGATGTTTTAAAGAAGAACAGTTAATTAGGCCAATGCCATTGAGACTGCCATTTTCCATGATACCTAGCGGATACTTTACCAGTTGCAGGGAATCCAGCATTTTGAAATTGTCCACAACATAGTTGAAAGCTTTACCGCCCGGCACATATTCATTCCTTGCATCGTAGAATAAAATCGTTGAAAGAATACTTTTGTCTTTTAATTCTTCTGCTGTTAAAAGAGGAAACAATTCCTCATTAATTTCCGCTGAAGGTATTTCCAGTTTTAGAGAACTAAATTAACGAAAGGAAAAGTACAAAAGACCACTTAATGGTCATGATAAAAAAGAAAGAAACTAATTTATTGCGATATATCTCGGCTACTCTGGATTCGAAATTATTCTACAATAATTTTCTTCATAGTTGAATTTTTACAGCATTCCCTTTGTAATTGCCAGATGGCAGATGAACCACATATTTTTTTTCATTGATTGATACATTGATTGTTTCCAATTTCTGCGTTGGATCAGAAATGGTAAGTATAGAATTACCTTTACCTGGAGACAAAATAAACAGACCCGGTTGATCTGATTTTAAATGAATATTATTGCTCAATTTCGCATCGGCAGGTTGATATGCTGCGATGAAATATTTATTTAGATGATGAAGATAGACTGCTTGTAGTTCACTTGTATTGCTTATGACTTGCAGATCATCCAGGTTAAAATCCCTCGTCTTTCCTGCATCAGCGGAAGGTATAATCAAATATTGATAGGATGCGTTTTGTGGTTGGCTTCCGTGAGATATCCATGCGGAAAACACTTCTTCTTTTACAATCATCGTATCGGGATACAAACGCATGATGTCGTTCCATTTTCCAGTTCTTACATCTGTTTTGACTTTGCCGGCAGTAGAATTCATAACGATATAGCCTTTGTTTCCACAATAAAAGCGGATATCCTTTTGTTTTGACAAATCAATTGAATCGACTTTTACCTGATTCTTCCCTTTAAATTGATAGAGACCTGATTTCTTAAGTTGCTGATCGATAGAGGTGGTAACAACATAGTTACTATCAGTATTGATGCCTGCGCCCAAACAAAGAACAAATTCATCAGTAAACAACCATGCCTTTTTTGCACTTAGTCCGTCGCGGTTGAGATCCATTGCTGTAAGGCCGACATTATCATCAGAAACGTTTCCAACAAAATCACGCTTATTTCGGTAGCCATCAAAGGTAAGAACTGGTATTGGTGTCGTCTTTTCATAACAAGTAACACCGGGTATTTTTCGCCAGTCCCAACATGGAAAAATATTCAGGTATTCGTCTCCGTTAACATAAGTGTAAGTGGCTCCGTCTGCAAGGTAATAGCCTTTAAGATTCTCGCTGTTACCGGCTTCCATGCCAATCACTCTGTTGGAAGACATTTTTACGGAAGTCATCCAATCAGCACATCGATTCACTGTAAGGTCGGATCTAACAAAGTGATACAGACCTTTAAAGGAAGTTTTTCCCTCTTTCTTCTCGAAATTATCTTTAACCAACACTTCATATTTCCGGCAATTATTTGAATCAACTTCTGATAAACGCAGGGAAGAAAAACCAACATTAAAAGTTTTGTTGACCTGAGATTGATTAAAAACCTGTCGACCCAATGTATTTATATCCATAAAACCATTCCAGATAACATATCGAAAGCCGCGGTTAATAAGATTGCTTAAAATATTTAATTGAGCAGCATCGAATTGAAACGACGTATTTGCAAATACACCCGCATAAAAACTCATACTTGAAATAAATGCCAGTCCATAATTTCCAAATTGTTGCTGCGGGCCGTGCTGATGGAAACTGTTATCGGACTGAATACCTTCCTGGTCGCCGATGATGATTTCGGAAGCGATTACATCTCTCGCATTTTTTGCTGTCTGCAAGTCGTTTTCAAGCAGAGCTGTAACAAGAACATTGCCGGCCAGCCAAACTTTATTTTGTCCTGTCATTCCGAATTTGGAGTTCTTCATAACTTCCAGGCAAGCCTTTTTTTCTTCCGGAGAAAGTTTGTCTTCAAAGAGCAACAATGCAGCACCAAGATTTTTCGGAACCCCAATTGAGTTATGCCACCAGTTCGGTGCCACTGGCTTTGTAGTGGTCCAATATTTCAAAGCCCTGTGAATAACGTTTTCGATTTCTACGGACAGATAGTAAGATGATTGGGGACTGCGATAACTTCTCGCCAAAATTAATATCCGTTCGATGTGTTTTTTCGGCGACCAACCCGAACGATCCTGGCTTTTATAATCAATATCGCTCCATGAACCGTCAGCTTGATTTGTTTGCAATAAATGTTTTGTTTCGCTGGATGTAACGGGATATTTGTTCATCAGCTCCACTACCATTTCGTCTGAAACAATGGTTTCCTTAGGTTTGGTTTCCAGGACGCTTATCAAACTTTGTTCTTTTTCATCCTGGTTCAAAATCAGCCGTACGTAGTTTTTCTTGAGTTGATCAATTTCACCAGCAAAAGATTTTTCCGGAATAAACAGGCGAAACAATATCACAATAATGCACAGGATTTTCTTAAGGGCCATTTCGTAATTATTTTTAGCGTTATTTCACTTTCAAACATCAGCAGGTAAAAAGGCTTTCCTCCTTTTAAATTAATCAAATGAATAGTTCTGCAATTTCATTTTAACTTCTTTATTAATTAAAAAATATGACGAATATAGTTTACGTGCTACAAAGACACGATACTTATGTCATTATTTTCTAACTGCACTCAAACTACAACTGATTTTTTTATACAGCAAAAGCCGGCTAATTAGATCTAGCCGGCTTTTGTTATCATCTGGTCGCTATATTGCTTGTGTCAGAAGCCGCCACTACAGCAAATGCCAACATCTGCAATAGTGGAATAAGGATGACTTTTCTCATTGATTATACACAACGGTCGCCAACTGTTCCTAAATGATTTCGCATTGCATCCAACAACGACTCACCAGTTAGGGTTTTGAGTTAAGTTAGCATTTAAAGCCAGTTCCTGTGTTGGTAACGGCCACAAATAATCTCTCTTAGGATCGAAGCTCCTCTTGGAAGACTGTTCGAGAATGATGAACCCATCAGGAGTAAATTGAACACCGGAAACACTTGTCATCTCAGCCGGGAAATATTTCTGACCAAGCATCATTGAAGGTAAAACCGTTTCAGCTTTCTTCCAGCGAAGGATATCCCAGTAATAGAATCCTTCAAAGGCTAGTTCAACACTCCGCTCTCTCCTGATTTCCGTACGCATATCCAAACCGTTAGATGAAATAAAGGCATTGCTAAGCAGAGGTAGACGGGAAGGAGTATTGTTAGAAGCCCGGTTACGAATCACATTGATCGTTGCATTCAGGTCCGCATCGCTAACTGAACCGTTCAACTCAAATTTAGCTTCTGCGTTATTCAATAAAACTTCCGAATAACGGATGATATTGAAATTTACAAAACTTGTAGAAGGCAACCAATCAAGCGGTGTATAATACTTTCTTATGTTATAACTCAGGCCCGGTTTATATTGAATAACCCCGGAAATTGACATGGAAGTCTGAGTCTTGTTGAAAAAAGACATTCCGAAACGCGGGTCACGGTTTCTGAATATGGTAAGTGTACTGGTCTGATTTGATGTTGAATCATAAGGCGATACTCCTACTGGTAACCCATCCTTAAACAAATAAGCATCTACAAACGCTTTAGTTGCGGTAACTCCTCCGTCTGTGCCGCCCGCCCTGTCAAAAGTGTGTGCGCTGATATTATTGGTTTGATTTTGACCATAGAGACGGATCAATATGTTTTCTTTATTGGTACTATACGAATAATTCATTTGCGTTGCTGCGTTCAAATAATTAAACTCATAATAATAGCTACTGTCACCGGCGCCTGTGTAAAGCGAGTGCTTACCTCCTGCTATAATTGCATTGCTGGCATCAATCGCTATTTGAAGATGTTTAGCCGCATTTCCTTCATTATGAAATTTATCCCATGTGCCTTCAAATAAACCAATACGCGATTTAAATGCTAAAGCTGCGGTAGCAGAAATGCGCCCATATTCAGTAGCAACCTGTTTGTCTGGTTGCGGACAATAATTTGAAGCGTAATCCAAATCTGCATAAACAGTATCAAGCACTTGTTGGCGGCTCGTTCTGTGAGCAAACAATGAGGTATCGTTCAAATTTAAAGTGACAGTGATAAGAGGAACATCTCCAAACCGCTTTACTAATTCAAAATATCCCAACGCTCTGAAAAACCTCGCTTCGCCAACGTATTTATGAATAAGAACAGTATCGCCCTTCACTCCCTTCGCATGCTGGATAATATTGTTAGCGGCACGAATTAACTTGTAATAACCTGTCCATACGTTTGAGCTCGCAGGTGCAATTCTGGATCCATCACTTGTTGAATTGGCCGCACCTCCCCAACCAACTTCAGAATAATTGTCCTGGTAGGGAGCCGGAATACCTGACGGATCATTACCTCCTAAGCCGGGCAAATAAGAATATAAATAATTGCAAGCCAAACTCAGATCTGTAGGCGTATTCCAAAAGCTTGCGTCAGAAATGTTGGTTTGAGGTGTTTGATCAAGTTGCTTGGTACATGCAACCAGGCTGAAAACAGCAGCAATTGCTATTACCCAAAATATAGAATGTATATGTTGTTTGAAACTTTTCATAATCAGAAGTTTTTGTTCGTTTTTAGAATACTATGTTTAAGCCAAATGCATATGAGCGGAAGAATGGATATCCAAAGGTTGTAACATCCGGGTTTTCTGCATCATAATACTTAAACCACATTTTATTCTTCTCCCATATATCCTGGCCGCTAAAGAATATTCTTGCGGATTGGATACCTGCTTTTGCTACTACTTTTGCAGGTAAATTATATCCTACCTGAATATTTTTTAACCTGACGTAAGCGGCATTTTGTACCCATTGACTTGAGATATAATCATTAGTACCACCGCCAGTATAAAGCCTCGGGAATAATGCACTAGGGTTATCAGGAGTCCAATAATTTTTATTAATCTCCCAGGGCATTTTATATGTACCTTCAAAAGGCAGAACAGCCTGGGGATTAACAATAAGATTTCGTTTACCAACGCCTTGAAAGAATACGGAGAAATCAAACCCTTTCCACTGAGCGCCCAGGTTTAAGCCAAATAAATAACGAGGCGAGGTATTGCCAAGATTTACCAGATCACCATGATTATCTTTAGTGCCTTTCCCTGCATTAATTACACCGTCACCATTAGCATCTAAATATTTAATATCACCCGGCCCCTGGTTGTTGAACCCAAATTGAATAGGGCTTTTGGTTACTTCATCCTTTGTTTGGAAATAACCTAATGCCTTATAACCAAATATTGTATTAATGGGAAGGCCTGGAATCGCAGTATTGATTCCTTCCGAATAAACTAAATTGCCGTCATATCGTTTAATCTTATTGGTATTGTCTGAAATATTAGCATTTACCCAGTAACTCACATTACCAACTTTGTCTTTCCAACTTACAATAGCTTCCCATCCTTTCGACCTCATTGATGCTCCATTTACCGTGCTTGGAGTAACACCTAAAAGAGCCGGCTGATTTACAGTAATAAGCATATTATTGTTGTCACGAACAAAATAATCGAAGCCAATAGATAACCGGTATCTTAATAAGGTTAAATCAAAACCTGCATCTGAAGTTGCAATGGTTTCCCAACCAAGGCTTGGCGATGGAAGGGTTGACTGATAAAGAGAAGGTGTGGAACTATTATTGAAAGGATAAGCAGGGCCACTATTAAGCAAGGCATAATAGTTATAATTGTTTTGGTAATTGGTTCCAAGTTGTGCATTACCTAATGTTCCGTAAGATCCACGTATTTTTAATTCATTCACGCCAGGCAAAACACTATTAAACCAATTCTCCCTGTTCACCCTCCAGGCAGCAGAGATCGATGGAAATACCTGGTTACGATGGGCGGGGGCAAGCCTTGAACTGGCATCGTTTCTTAAAGTACCTTCCAGAAAATATTTTTCCCTGTAGTTATAATCTAATTTTCCAAAGTACGACACCCAGACATTTGATTGAACATTATCTCCTACAAAATTTGGATTGATCGTTGAATTGGAAGTATAATTCAATGAAGCAAGGTTGTTTAATATCAATGAGGTGTTTTGCGCGGATAAATAATCATAGTTATAGGATTGGTATTGAAAACCTCCTAACAAATGAAAATGATGATCATTAGAAATGTTCAGGTCATAATCAGCTAAAGCTTGTACGTTGCTGGATGTTTGGGTAACCCTGGTTTTTTGCAACTTGTCAGGATTATTCAAATAGGTAGCAATAGTTGGAACACCATTACTATATGTCCACAATGGGATCGTTTGATAGAAATTAGTACCATTCGTTTGATCTAACTGAGGGCTGTAAATCAGTCTTAATCCCAATCCTTTTACAAGGTTATCGGCTTTAAGTGTAAATACCCCATTAAAATTATGCTCAATAGAATTAGAATATCCGCCGGCTTTCAGCAGCGGATACAGTGTAGCTCCACTACCCGTACTTGCATACTTGGAACTATCGCCCGGAAGGAATATCGGAAAGCGGGTGCGTAATTGGTAAATTTGATAAAACAAACCTCCATCACCATTAGCTGCACCAGTCGGTGCGCTTATTAAGTTCTGCGTATAGGCTACTCGTGAATCAAGACTAAAAACATTGCTAAGTTTGGTATTAACGTTAATACGAACATTGTATCGCTGGTTATTATCGGGTCCAAATTTGAATATACCTTGCGCGCCATAATAACCTAAGGAAAAAAAGTATTGGGTTTTATCAGTGCCTCCCTGAGCAAAAACCTCATGGGAATTGCTCGGTGTTGTCTTCTTTAAAAGAATCGGCATTTGATTTAAATCGTAGTAATAGTATAGCTTATATGGATCGTTTGGCACAAAGCTGGAGTCGGGATTTTTCATCCAGCCAATTTGTTGCTGCGTGTATGCATCTGCAAGACCTGCATTTTCATTAGCGAGATTAGCCATCTGCCCTTCTTCCCATGAATGGATACGTGTAGGCATACTGTATGGCTTTTTAATTGTATAAAGGCCTGAATAGCCTATTTTAATTTTTCCGGAACTACCTTTTTTAGTAGTTACCAGCACCACTCCACCTGCAGCTTTCGCGCCATAAATGGCCGCTGCAGCAGCATCTTTCAATACAGAAATAGATTCAATGTCATTTGGGTTAACATTACTCAGCTGGCCTTCTACTCCATCGACCAATACCAATGGGCTATTCGTACCATTTAAAGAAGAAAAGCCTCTGACATTCATATTCCAACCCTCTTTTCCCGGTTGCCCGTTTGTACGTGTAATGGTTAAGCCGGGTGCCGCACCCTGCAATGCGTCAATGGCATTGGTTACGGGCCTATTCTCAAGCATTTTTTTGTCAACAGCTACAACAGATCCTGTTAAGTTTACTTTCTTTTGTGTTCCATAACCTATCACAACTACATCACCCATTAAATTATCAGCACCCAGCTCTAGTTTAATGGTTAATACAGGTCCGGTAACCACAACTTGTTTTGTTGTGTAACCTGTTGAAGAAATGACAAGAACAGCCCCCTTAGATACATTTAGTGTAAATTCTCCTTTACTATTGGTGCTTACCCCTGCTGATGTATTTTTAATCAGAACTGATGCACCATCAATTGGCACGTCTTTTTGATCGGTTACTTTACCGGTAACACTCTGAGACATTGAAGCTCCGTAAAAAGAAATGGAACAAATAAGCAATAGTAGTTTTTGCAGCAGCGATCGTTTGATAAAGCGCATAAACAGTTAAGTTTTATATTTTAAAAAGAGACCCGCAGCCAAATTGAAGCCGCGAAATCTTTTTCACCATTAAAATTGATCTAAACGCAGAACTGCATGGGTGAAAATCTGAAACAAAAAGGTGATTTTTTTAAATGCTTACAGGCTAGTGAGCAAATGGCTCAATAACCCAAATCCCGAATACTTACAAACGAGGAAATAAATAAAAGGGCAGATGAGACTTAAGATCCCAACCCCCAAAAGTCACTGTTATATACTTATAGAAATTATTCAACAAAGGCAGACGTGCAAAATATTAATTGATAGACAATCAATTATTTTCTCAATTTCAGATTTTACCCCAATTCTTTAATTTAATCTACCCGTTAATCAACCTAGTCATCAAATGCTAATTTGATTCTTTGGGTTGTATAAATCATCTGCGAGCGCACTTAACTAACGAATACATATCGTCGATCATAAAAACTTTACCCCATCAAAACATTTCAATCATTTAGTTTATACAAATCAAATCACGATATTTCATTTGGGGAGTTTCACTTTCTCTGATCGCATTTCCCATAAAACATTTTGGAGCCGCGACCAGGACGGCCGGTGTAAAAAATACGACCCAGGTTGCTGTCCATGGACAACTGGATAATTAATGTTAACATTCACGGCCAAAGAGCCAACATATAAGGTATACTTTGGAAAAGTAAATTAATCCGCCATTTGGGGAGTAATAACCTCGCGCATTGTGTAATCAAGGAATATTCATATTCGGCCGGTATAGTTGACATGATGTAAATAAAATGTTAAATGGAATTTATTTTGATTTACACCTCCTTTTAATTACCATCCTATGTTAAAAAAATAGTCGCTGGCTATTTCAATTTCTGAATATTATCCATAGGTTTGTGTAGCGACTCTTAAACGTCTTCCCTTCTGTAAAACTTCTGGATTTTCGTACTGCCTTCATTTAACCTGAATGGAAATGCTCTATCACTTTTTGCCGGGATCTGTCAATCTGATATTTTTTCACCTTAATTCCTTTTTTATGGCAAACATTCAAATAGCCGTAGTTAACTACTATCAACCACTTAGCGACGACGATGTAAATGAAGTGGTTGCTGCACTTCAAAAGCAAGTACACAATGACTTTGCTCCGCTATGGGGCATTGATGCGGATCTTACCTATTATCCACAGAATCAAAATCCTCCTGCCGGTTCCTGGCTTCTCGGAATTTTTGACAACTCCGACCAGGCAGGCGCACTTGGTTACCATGATCTTACCCAGAACGGCCTTCCCCTGGGAAAGATTTTTGCAGGAACCGATGCCCAGTATAATAGTTCATGGTCGGTTACAGCGAGTCATGAGCTGCTGGAAATGCTTGGCGATCCGGATATCAACCTCACGGTGTTTCGCCAGCAAAATGACGGAACGGGTGTGCTCTATGCTTATGAGAACTGCGATGCGTGCGAGGACGATTCGTTTGGATACCAAATTGACAATGTTTTAGTATCCGATTTTGTTCTCCCATCCTGGTTCGAGGAATTTCATCAAGCTGGAACACAGTATGATTTTAAAGGTTATGTCAAAGATGCTTTCGGGCTGCTAAAGGGAGGATATATCGGAGTGTACAATGTCACCAGCGGCAATGGCTGGACGCAGTTGACCGGCGACAAAACTGCAATGACCTACAAGATGCGTCCTGCACCGGGAAGCCGCAGAGAGCGCAGACGTACACCCAGGTCACAATGGATGCGCAGCTCCTACTCTACCAGTAAGAATGTTTCAAAAGGGGACAAACATGCGGTACCAGCCAAATAAGTCAGATTGTGACGTCAGCTGTAAACCTTGGCATTTCTCTCATCAGAATGTCAGTTGTGCCGCTCTATTCATTATTTATTGACCCTTTTGACTTCTTCGTTTGAAATAATACAAACCCGCGTTCCTGCAAAAGGAGCCAGCCGATTAATAAGGGTGGAATTCCAAAGAAAACAAATAAAGCAATTGCCGTGTAAATGTCCTTGCCAATAAACAATATCACTACACTAACAATTGAAACAAGGACACCCATTACGAATACTAAGGCGTCTGCTATTTTCCCTGGCTCCTTTTTGAATGTACTCATATCAAGCTTTAAATCGTTATGTAGTTGATTTTTCGAACGAAGAAACACGTTACATTTATATAACGTTAATCATTATGCGATATTCCTATCTTCAACTAAACGCAAAAAACCGGATGTATTTTGCACTCGTTTAATCTGACGTAAAGATTATCTGATTTCCGAAAAGTTCTTTGTTTACTCCGATCTTTTACCAAGAAATAACAATCCATCGCTTCACCGGATATTGCCCATGCCAAACAAAATAAAAAAGAGTGGTATAAACCACCCCACATGCTATGTCTTCTGCTTTAGGATGTGTTGATTATGGGCCGGGATGTAAAATCATTTATCACCCGTCAGAGCGATGTTATGACAATTGTTCAAGCCATGAGTATTTTTCATTCGATGCGTTAAAATAATTTTCTGAATTCTATATTGTACAACCCTTTATCTTTTCCTACAAACAGCCGGTTATTTTTTGGGATCGTGTCACTCAATAAAAAAAGCTGGATTGGGTGTTTGCCGCTGGTTGCTTTTTATTCTGTTCACGTGTACAGCTACCGGTGATTGTGCGCCCACAGAATATAACACCGTTGACAATAAAATAATGTTGCGCCAAAACAAGGAACAGTATCCTGCAATTGCAACAGCACTAAATACATTTTTCCAAAAACGTTCCTACACTGTGATAACAATAAGACAATAAGCTCTTGTAAAAAGCTTTAGGTTAAGTTTGATTGGTAAGCCCCCCTCAAATTCTTGCGGCGGGTATTTTTTTGCAGGATGCGATTCATTGTAACGAATACATCGTAACCTGCACAGATTTCCTGCTTGCAAATCTCCGAATGTTTCGTAGCTTTACGAATATCTCGTTATTATGGAAAAACTCACGCCACAAGAAGAGGCAACGATGATTGCCATCTGGAAAGTCGGTCCCGGATTTATCAAGGATTTTGTTCCCGCCTTACTTCCCATCAGGTTTCCCTATACCACGCTTGCGTCGATTATTAAAAACCTGGAAAAGAAAGGATATCTAAAAAGCGAAAGCATTGCTAACGCCTATCGTTACAGTGCCAAAGTGAAAGAGGCTGATTATAAAAAGAAGTATGTGAATGGGATGGTCAATGACTTCTTTCAAAACTCCTATAAGGAACTGGTTGCGTTTTTTGCAAAGGAGAATAAAATTTCAAAGGAGGATTTAAAAGACATTATCAAACTAATTGATAACGATAAAAAATAAGCGATATGCCTGCATTCCTTGTAGCGGTTGGTAAAATCAATTTAGTATTGTCGTTATTTGTAGTCGTGTATTACCTTGTATTGCGCAAGTTGACATATTACACGATCAACCGGCTCTTCCTGCTTTTTGGAATTGTCTTTTCCTGCTTGTACCCTTTTATTGATTTGTCCAATCTTTTTATTGGCCATGAGAGCAATACCGTAACTGTTTTAGTACCTCAAATCACCAAACCCTTACGGGTCATTGTCGAGGCCAAAACAACGCCATTCTTTGTACCGTGGTTATACCTGATTTTCCTTTCCGGTACGACCTGGTTATTCTTGCGTTTTATTAAACAGGGCCGTTCATTGTACAAGATCCATAAAGCTTCACAACCTGCATTTGTCGATGAATGGCCGGTACAGCTAATGTCAGAACAGGTTGGTGCATTTTCTTTTGGGCGCAAAATTTACATTAACCCCACTTTACACAGTTCCGAGGCTATTAAAACAATCGTTGCCCATGAACGCATACACGTTACGCAATGGCACACCATCGATATCTTACTGGTGGAAATCTGCATGGTCCTTTACTGGTTCAATCCACTGGCATGGCTGCTTCGTAAAGCGGTAAAAGAGAACCTGGAGTTCATTGCGGATCATGAAGTATTGCGCAGCGGGGCCGATAAAAAAACGTACCAATACAGTTTGTTACATGCAACCGGGGCCGGTGCCCAACTGCCTATGACAAGCCAGTTCAATCTTATTGATTTGAAGCAACGTATCTTAATGATGAACAAAAAGAGATCTTCCCGCTCTACACTCGTTCGTTATATTTTATTCGTACCATCAATCATTGGATTTTGTCTGCTACTTACCATTTCGGTTACCGGGTCAGTAACACACCTGTTACAGCAAATGACGACAGCTGCAATGCCTGCTTCCTGGCAAGAGGAAACGTCTGTACTGCCGGTTGCAAATAGTTCCGGAAAAAAAATCAGCGAACCAAAATCATCTGAAAATAATAAAGTTGAAAAGGACCCTGCTTCAACGGGCGTGATAAAAGTACCTGAAGACACAAATGGTGAACAGAATGACACACATCGTTTGACAGTGCAACCTGTATTGACTGAATTAAAAGAAAAATTGTACGACGAACCTTCAACGGACAAACTCAAACCGGGTCAACCGATGATCCAGGCGAGTGATGTTGAAAATAATGGCGTGGTTACCGTGCGAAATTATCCAGCGGAAACGGAACTTGCCGCCAAAACAAACCCTGGCGTTAAGGTGAATGCCAAACCTTTCACGGAAAAAATAGTACAGGGGTATCCGATGCGTCGCGTGCAAGGATTTAAGTTCGATCAAAATACAAGTCCTCTGGACACCGGTAATAAATTTCGCGGAATAAAAATTGTTCAGGGCTTTCCTTTACGGCCATAGTCAAACGCTTTTTTTGTAGGCATTAGAAATTGAAAGTGGCTTTTAACATCGCCATACGCCCTCTTACGTCATAACGTGTTGCTGACATCAAATTGGAACTGACCCGTAACAAATCGTAGCTCTTTACATTGGCAAGGTTGATCAAGTCGAATTCAAAATCGGTTCTCCAGGCTTTGCATTTATAGCGTACGTTTAAGTCAGCAAACAGGTAATTAACCGTAGCCAGTCCTGGTTGCTGGTTATATAAATGACGTCCGCGGAGGCTAACAAACAAAATGGCACCTGTCGATACACCCAGCCACGCTTGCTGATCAAGTCTTGTTATTCCATTTGTTACAACTTTCTCGCCACCTGCTGTTCCAATCTGTTCATTGTAACTGCGGGTAATCGCGCCATTGTAGCGGAAAGTAATACGGTCGAATAATTTACTATCAAAACTGGTCTTTACCAGCAAGGTTCGATTCCTCCATGGTTGAAACGCTGCATTGATAAACTGATCGTATCGTCCCTGGTTAAATTTTGCCGACAGGGAAACCGTACTTTTCAAGCCAAACAGATATTTGCTTATTCCTGCATCCAGCGTAAGATTGCTTTGATCATTCTTAAAAGGTTGCAATATTATACGCTGAACGTTATCCGTGACAACAGAGGACAGAATGGAGTTTGCTGAAACCTTGTTGTATTCCAGTCCCACGTTAAATAGCAATAAGATAACGGAACGCTGAAAGTTGTAATGGAGCCTGGCCCCGGTGGTGGTCATCGACTGCAACCCCGCATCACTGGCTTGCAAGCTTCGATAATTGGTGAGAATGGTTCCCCGGTACACACCTGTTAAATTACCCATGTCATTGGTACGATAGCTGTTCAATAACAGATAATCTTCTGCATTCAATTGAACCTTCAATGTCAGCGCCGGGCTCCACAACAACTGCGGATATCGTTCATCAAGATGATATTCATTCTGGTAATACCGGATAGATTGCCATGCGACAGGCATCGACAACCTTGCTTCAAAATGCTTTAAAACGTAAGAATAGTCCGCATTCACATACAATCGATCGCGCTGCCAATGAAGGTTATTGCCCACGTCCTTTTGATAAGGTTCATAATGGCCGTTGGAAAATCCGAGATTTAGGCCGGAAACTAGTTGCTGTCGTTCTGTTATCAAGCCACCGTCGTAACTCTGCCTGAACCTTACATTAGGTATCAACCAGGAAAAAGCAAGTTGTTGACTAAAGACAGGCATTGAAACATCCTGTTTTGTTGCCTCATAGGGAACCCCTCCGTTGAGTATTGCCGGTAGCAGCCCCGTGTCCGCCAACAAGGTCTGTTTACTGGATGAATAATTCACAACCCACTGCAAGTCTAACAAATTCTTATTGCGCAAAGCCGGTGTATACTGCATTTGATTGGTAATATCAAAACGTTTTGTTCCAAGCTGTTGTTGTAAAGCGATATTGTTTGAATGGAGTGCAGCATCGATATTTTTGCCGGAAATATTCGTACTAAGGCGATTGACAAAGTAGTATTTGCTTTTGTTGCCCATGACAGTAAAAGCTGTTTGCAACATATAAGGTTTGGTAATTGCCTGTTGCCATTCCCGGTAAATTGCGGTATCCTCTTTTACATACTGCCAGGTTTCATTTTGATAGTGTAGCGCCTGTCTGTCAATAAAGGCTTGTATATTGGAACGTAATTGCCATCCCCGGCCATTATTGTACAGGTTATTAAGATTGATGATCGCCGACTTATTGAAATAATAATTTTGCCTTGGCAAATCGGGGTTACCGACAGTTCCGGCAGAAAGGAGATCCGGTAACGACGTAGGCCCCGCCATGGACATTGAATTGCCGGGCTGGGCAAGATCATTACCATAGTCAATACCGCTGTTATTTGCTTTTAGACTGTTTATAAGCTTCACTTTTTTATTCAACACAAGCCCGTTGATGGTGCCATCATACAAGCCCGGAACACCAGCGCCGATAGTAGCCTGGCCCGAAAGAGCCAGGCTGTTTTCATTTTTCAGTACCAGGTTAATGGCAACTTCGTCGGATGATTTTCTATGCTGCAATACTTTGATGGGTTGATGGTTCTGCATTACATCAATGCTTTGAATTAACTCCTTTTTAATAGCCTGGGTTGCCATGTTATACCGGCCATCCATCACATCATCACCGTGAATGTAAAGATTGGATATCGCTTTTCCATTGTAGTATATCTTGCCGTTGTCATCTACCGTTATACCAGGAATGCGTTTCAGCACATCGCCGATGCTCCGGTCCTCACCTCTTGAAAAGGAGGATACATTGTAACTGGTAGTGTCACCCTTAACAACAGCCGAAGGACGGCCAGTGACTTTTACGTCTGGCAAAACGGTGGCATTTTCCTCAAGGATCACAGAATAATTAAACCGGTCGCTTGTAACTTGTATGGCTATTTTCTTAAAACTGAGATGACTCACTTCCAGGAACAAACCCTGCATTACCAATGTATCGGAAATGCTCATACGAAACTCACCATTATTATTGCTAGCAGCATAATACAGCACTAACCCATTTTTTTCTTTGAGCATGACAGTGGCCTGAGGAACAGCTTTGTTTTTTTTATCAACAACGCGCCCTGTCAGGGTTCGCGCCTGGGCATAGATTGCCAGGGGCAGCCATACAGCTACCATTAGAACCAGTATGGTTTTCATCAATTACTTATATTCAATGGGATTATTGACAAAAGTTTTAGCAGTTTTCCTTTTCTTGTCTACCAGTAACTGTGCTTCAGCACCCATGGTAAAGCGATCATTTATATCGCGGTAACTAAGCCCTGGGGCAGGCGCGCCGGGGGGCAATTGCGCTTGCATGGTACCAACGGGATCTTCTTCAAAAGCATTCTTTGCTTTGATCAATGCTTCCATGCTGGTCGTTATAAGTTTTTCGCTACCCCAACGATGCAGCTGATCGGGCTGACCTTTTAGAAGTGATCGAAATGCAAAACGAATGTCGCCCGTTGAATCATACGCTTCGAGTATCAAGCCGGGAAGACCCGACAACTTCCAGGGTCCATAGTGAAAAGGAAGCTCAGTTGTAAACCATGCGGTATAGGTGCGACCACCGAAAGCACCCGTCGCCTGCTGACACTTGTACTCTCCAATCATTTTTGTCTGTTGGCCGATTTGCCAGTTGATAACGGGCAGCGCCTGGTCTACCACGAAGGTGCTCATTCCTACCTTAGCGCAGGTAACCAGTTTACGGGTCGCAGGATATTGCAACAACTCAACATCAGTATAACCGGGCGCATACACTACAGCCATCGGCATACCGTGGACAACATTAACAACAACCGGTTTAGCACCTGCATCTCCTCCGGCAGGCGGCATTACTGCAATAGCTTGCGAGTGCCTGTAACTACTGCTATTTGCTGCTACGTACAAGGTCATGTTTTCTTGCAGAGGATGGTCACGGTTTGAGGTATCATGAACATGGGTGAAAGAATAGTCAAGAGCCAGCAACAATGGTTCAGGCTGTTGTGCTTTTCCAAAAAGGAAATAAAAAACACTCATCGAAAACAAAATCAAATGTTTCATAATCATTTTTTTAAATTACGATATATTCGTAAAGCTACGAATTTATCGTAATTTAAAAAATTAACATTCAAGTTTTTACCAGTTTGTTATCTGTGCTTTACTTCGAAACTTAAAACCAGCAGTTATTCTATACCGTTAGAAATAAAAAAGGGAACCGAAGCTCCCTTTTCATATTAACCTTCCAGTTGAAAGACCAGGTCAATTATTCCTTGATATTCTTTTTAACGGTGTTTGAATTTCCGTTTCCTTTTCAATAAACTTCGTGGCAAGTAAAGCGAAGTAACCAATAATTAAAATATCTTTTCAATAAAAAAATTAATGACCTCAATGGAGATCAGGATGATGATAATCCACTCCAGGACCACACTGTTACGATATTGAAGGATATCCTTGAAGAGTTCCAGGTTGTCTTTGACGATTCCCAGGCCTTCGGATATATTTCGGAACCGCTCCCTAAGGTCGAAATTTTTATTTAAATCGATATTTAATTTATCTAGCCGTTCATCTTCCCAGGTGTCGGGCGGTGAGTCAAAAATGTATAGGTTTTCGGTAATTTTATTTTTAAGCAACAACGTTTTGCCGATAAACTTTTTTAGTTTTTTTCTACTGATGGATAGTCTCCCTTTTTCTTCCAATAGTTGCGTCTGGTAATTAGTTTCTTCCATGAGCCGACTGGTCAGTTCTGAATAGTAGTCTAGCGCAACAGACTGTGAAACATTCAACATTATTAATTGTAAAAGTTGCCTGTCTAGTGAGATAATTTCAATCTTATTGTGTCTAACCTTATTTTCCGGCGCACCGGTTTCCACGAGGAATTCATCGTTTAGGCTTTCAGAAAATGGATTTCTGCAAAATGGCAGAATTAGTTGCAGGAATGCGGAAGTATCTACCGGGTCATAATTGAAAAAACTCACCACGCCATATTTGAAAATGTAAATATAATTGCTGACTCCTACTAAATAAAAGAGCTCGTCTGCATCACCATACAAGGGGTCTGCTTTAAAGGCTGTCCTGAAATTCCTGATGTCAATACTGTCAGCGATCTGGTATGAAATTACCTTGTCCATATATGAAAATCAGTATAGTCAATAAGATTATACTTCAATCAAATATAATACTTTATCAATTGTCAATATTTCAGGATAGACGGGTTTCAGATACCGGTTTTTCTAGTGCAATGTCGGATGAAATGCACCAGGTTTTATGCAGCAACCTGGTATGATTGTGCTTGCTTATTGTTTCAGGAACTCAATAATCTTGTCTCTCTCAGTGTTGGTAAGTAGTGCACGAGTTTGCATGTGCAAACCAATGGTCTCCCATTGTTCCGGTGAGAAAGTAGATGGCGAAGGGGTGTTGTGACAACGTTGGCAATTTTCCGTCCATAATTGCGCCCCTGATTTAGCGGCTACTTTCTGACTCACTTTACAGCTATTCATAAACAATACGGCAACGGTTATAAAAGATAGTATAGCTGTTAACGTTTGTATTTTCTGTAGTTGAAACCTTTTCATATACTATCTATTTTATAGTTGAATAGAAAATTGCACGAATAATGTATTAGTAACCGTTTTGCCGGTAAATGCACCCAGGGTTTTGCTGGCGGTACTATTGCCGGTATAGGATTCATACGTTACTTTAAAAACAGTTCTCCAGTTTAACCAATAGCTTAACCCAACCGTTACGGAATGCTGGTCACTGCCAAAAGTGGAATTGCCTGGCGTGTTGTAGGTTGTATATCTTCCTGCAAGTTCAAGGTTCTTAACAAAGCTGCTTACGTTTACCGGGCGCACAGAGCATTGTGCAAATGAAGCCGTGGTGTGATTATTGAACGTATATGTTTGAGTGGTATCAACAGGACTAACATAATCTACATCGCTAATGTCCTGAATATTGTATTGGGCCTTTACGTTCAACAAAACAGGATTGAAGTGCTTAACATAGCTTAGATCAAACGCGTAAGAATTCCCTTTTGCATGCTGTGTTACACTGCCCTGGTCACCTACTTTACCAAACATACCCGAAACCCCTATTTCTAAGGAAGAATTAGAAAATGGAAGCAAACCCAAGCGAGCGGTTATAGTTTTATTTTTGTTGTTGTCTGTAATATTACCACTGGTTAATGTGCCATCAGTCTGCAGCTGGTTACCGTTGGATAGAGCAACGTCATAATTCATTTTCATACTCCCCAACTGGAAACCGCCTTCTGCTTCAACACCATAATCTGTTGGCGTCATTCCCGCAATACCCATTGGGTCCGTCGCTAATTTATTGATCCATCCTGCTGCCAACCTTTTGGCATAAGAACCAAAAGGCAACACAAAATACCCTGCACGTACGATCAACCCCGGCGCGGCAAACCATGACACATCTGCCCAGTTTACACTTAATCCATTATTGTTGAATGATGGCTCAAATTCCAGTAAAAAATTTTTCCCATGCCGCCATAAAAGCATCGGGCTAAATTCAAAGTGGTTTGCATCAGGGAAACTATTGCCCTTTGAAATGGTAGCAACATTATTTAATGTGTTGGTGGTTTTATAACTGGCAAATCCAATTGTTGCAAGACCCGCCACCATGAAGTGATCTTCTCCTGATCTTTTTTCGGCAGCTTGTTTTTCAAGCGCTGCAACTCGATCAAGTAAAGCAGAGTCTACTACTGTTTGCTGTGCATTGGCTTTATATTGAAAGAGAAAGAACCATACAAGGCAAACAAATATATTCGGTATGAAGTTTTGTTTTCTCATAAATTATACTGTTTACAATGAAGCATGTTACAAAATATGAGCGGGTTCCTTTGAGTTGTTTCCTGGCCGGGAATCAATGCGGTAGCTATTGTTTAGCGCCATTAGATAATGTTCGGATATAGGCAACTAATTCCCAGCGTTGTTTTTCAGTAAGGGTAGATTTATATTGCGGCATCGGTGTTCTTCCTTCACTTATTTTATAAAATATATTTCCATCTGTTTCCTGGAGCATCGCGGAGGAGCTGTGGTCGGCGGGTTTAGGCTTTAATGCGGCTGCAGCAGGACCATCTCCTTTGCCTTTATCTCCGTGGCAAGGAGTACAATTAG
>Ga0318567_10000329_pt1 | contig 20570 bp, 14 predicted proteins | sample GRESIP088b5f20_FD_203691 | JGI IMG/M metagenome (GOLD analysis project Ga0318567, IMG submission 203691) | Tropical soil microbial communities from Luquillo Experimental Forest, Puerto Rico - GRE.SIPMG.088b5f20 | ecosystem: Environmental > Terrestrial > Soil > Tropical forest > Bulk soil...
AATAATGTTAAACTGACTACCCAGTTGCCCAAGAGGTCATAAATTGTTGTGTATCTATAAATCCAATAAAAACTTGCGCATAATAAACTACCCAATAAAAATGTATAAGAAATGGCGGGATAAAGCAATTTCTGCAAGCTAAATAGGATATTAATATTAAGTGTAAAAGCTACTGCCGATAACCTCCAGATGATCCCCGGATTACCGGGTAATAAGCCTCTACTATAAATTCCAAAACTAATGACAAAGCAAATGGAGGTGAAATTGATGAAGTGCATATAATTCATCCAATAGAATATATTCGCTAAGCTCCGCTTTGATATATGCAATATCAAATATGGCTTTGGATTAAAACCCATTCCGTCCTGAAATAATGCACGTAACAGTATATCACTGTAGCAAAAGAATGCGAAGTATATTGCAGGTGTTAAAAAACTATTTCTTTCATTAATAGTAGCAAGAATGATATTTTGATACCTGAAAATGAATATCGCGCAAAAGCTTAGCAATAATAGAAGAATACTGAAATGTACAGCACCTTTGAACTGAAACGTAATTATTTTACATAACAACTTTAATTTGTCGCTCAAATGTATTTTGCCCAAGCGCCCAGCGTTTAATATTTATCAATCGGTATAGAAAATTAACAGTTTAATGTTATCCCTCGGACCATGTTTTTTACCTTGCAAGTATAGCCCGAGGGAACTATAAGGATAACATATCTAAGTTGTCTGCATGCTGAAATCCACTGATGATAATGGTTTCAGGTTTTTTCTGGTTTGTTTAATCAATAAAAACCCAAAATAGAAATGCTCTTCCTGTATAGACAACGATTTTTGTTAACATTGTTGAATTGACCATGCACCATAACCTACAGTGGCGATTCCGGCCAAAGTACCCCAATAATTTCCGCTGCCAGCAAAGAGTGTCAAAACTCCTACTCCAACGGTAACTGCTCCTCCTATTATACATGAGGTACGTTGGGTTAGCCCACCTTCAATTTTTGACATTTGTTCTACGCTCAATTTTTTCATAAAAACAAAGTTTTAATTTTTAAATAAAAATACTTCGTGCATTGCGCACATGCACAGGACTGCTTACTTAAGCCAATCCATCGCAGCCGCTAAGCTGCTGTTTGTTGCGGCAAATTGTAGCAATAGCTGGTTGCTGTGGTATGCCGTGACAGTTACCACATTTGCGAGAGCTATTCACAAATATTTTCAATGCAATAATTAAAAAAAATGAACGAGGTGGAAAACAGAAATGATAACAGTTAGCTGCAAACAATCAACAACACTATTGGGTTGGTATCATTAAAAACCTCGAAGATTAGTATGAGGTCGTTTGGTTACATGTGGGAGAATAAATGGACAATTCAATATTCACACTTTTTTAATTTCCAACCAAATTTATATTCAAAAAATATTTCGGTCTGCTGTGTGACATCGACTTTATTGTAACCGAGGTTAACAAATGATACAGCCTTGAAGCAAATCCTAAATCCTGGATTTGCTTTTTACGATGTGTCAAAAAGAAAAGCTCATTGCTGTTGCCGTTGCTGAGCAACAACTAATACACCGCCTTCTTTCCTTTGCTCTTCCAATAGTTGATGATCGGAGGATAAGGACCGTATGTATGTTGCCTGGCGGAAAATGTATCTGCAAAAGGTCCCCTGTCGTAGTCGATTGCTTTTTCTTCAACATTTGGATACTGAAATTCCTTAGCCTGCGGACGGGGATGAATAGCATTGTCATTTACAAATGCCGCAATGTCCAAAGCCTGCGCAGGAGTAAGTACAGGCTTGCGCCAGGTAGCCGAATCGTGCGGCATATTGGCGACGAGCCATTGCGCCATTTTAATTACGCGGTGCATGCTGGAACCGGACTGGAAAGATTTAGATCCCCACAGCGGCGGGTAAACATAATCAACATTATCGGGGCGCATCATCCCTTCGCCGTTTGTGCCATGGCACCGGGCGCAACGTGCCGCAAACAACTGTCCGCCCACAATGGAAGATGCAGCTGAATCTGGCAAAGGAATATCTACATTTTTTACACCGGCTGTATGCATCTCAACCATTGAAGAATCGCTTATCCATTTGAGATAGGAAATAAATGCGATCATTTCCTTGCCATCCAAAGGCAGCGGACGCCCGAGGTGCGGATGCATAATGCAATTATTCACGCGTTCGGCGAGTGACAACACTTTACCTTCTCTTGCACGGTATTCCGGATAGCGGCGAAAACTGGTTTGCAGATTGAATGAGTAAGGTTTGGTGCCTCCATCCTGGTGGCAATTGGTGCAGTTCATTTTGTTGTTGGTATAACGTCCGTTTACACCATCAGGGCCGATCAGGTAAGCAGTTCGCATCATCAGTTCCCGGCCATACCTCACCGCTTCGCCATATTTCCCGGAAGGAATTTTAGCTGAATCAACGTGAAACAGATCAGCAGTTGTTAAAGAATCCGGTCTGTTTCCAAGTTTACTGTTGGCGCTGCTTTCATTGCATGAAATGAAGTTTGCACCGGCAACGATCAACAGGCAAAAACTCAATATCGTGTATACTAACTTCATGGTTTTTTTGTTTGTGGTTACAGAGGTAAGCTGTCAATAAATTCCGCCCTGTAGGGAATGAATCCGGTTTGTACGCGCCATAAAATTTTTCCTGTACTATCCAGCAGTGAAACTGCATGCGACTGTGAACTGCAAACCAAAATGTTCGCATCATCCACGCAATAAGCACTTCCCATTCTTTCACTGTAAAGATTCAAAGGAAGCTCAATGGACAGGTTTACATTTGCACTGCGATTGGACTCGTCCAATGTATAAGACAAAACCCTTGATCGCTTTTTGTTGGTGCCGTTTTCAAATAGCATCAACTGGTTCTTTGCGGTTCGGTACGCGGCGTGGGACTCATAAAATTCATCGCCTTTCGGAAAACTAAAATCACCGCCTCGTCCCAACTTCCACATCAGCTTTCCATTTTTTGCATCGATTTTCCATATCTGGCCCGATAGATAAAACGACAACAAATAATTTCCGTCAGTGTCCATGCTCAAGCCATTTGCATGGAGCCAATCTGATTTATCTTTTAGAATATTTTTATCACTAAGTGGATCGATCACATCAAACACTGACCAGCTCCAAACCTTATTGCCTTTGTCGTCTAACACCAGGATCCCATCTCCCCTTATCGTATCCGCTTTTGCACCACCGAGTTTTTGTAAATCAATTATTTTCTTTTCTTGTGTCAACGTCACTAACTGGTGGCTGGCATTGTAAAATATTTCGTGGTGAATGATTTTATCGAATCCCTTCTCTCCTTTTTTCAAATGAAATAGCGTATCGCCGGCTAACGAAATTTCCAGTATTTCATCACCGTAACTGGTGGGATAAGATGGAGGCGCTACGATGGATAAAACAGTGGACGCTTTTGTAAAATGCGCTACTTTAAATCCTGCATTGTTGATGGTGTGATACCAAACAATATTACCTTTTGCGTCTACAAAATACATGCGCCCCGGAAGGTCACGCTGGGCAACAAGCGAAAAGCCTTTTGAAAATTTGTTGGGCAATGTTTCCTGCATCTCTGCAGGCATCACCATTTCCTGGATGGCTAAGGGCATTTCTTTTGTAAAAAATGTTCCCATCCCGCTGGTGCTGCTTTCGCATTTTTCATTCTTTGCTACAATTTCGTATTCATAGGTTTGGGCAGGCTTCAGGTACAACAAAGAAAAAAGATGCTCTTTCCTGTTTGCAGAAACCGGAGTGGAAAAAACGTTTGCTCTATTGCCTTTTTGCCAATAGCGTATAAAGAGAGTTGCTTTCTCTTTGGAGACAACATTGATTTTTTTCATCAATGCATTGTTCGCCGGAGACTGTTCCTTAACCGAGATTAACTCAGCCACGCAGCCCGGTCCGCAACCGGATAGCAGCATACAGAAAAAAGATACTACAGGCAGCACCTGTAGTATCTGTAAGAGACTTCTCTTCATTATTTCCATAATGAGTTTTGAGTAAGTTTATTATTGGTTTGCAATTCCGCAGCAGGTATTGGAAAAATGTAGTGCTTCGCTTCCACTTTGTCAGCACCCTGCTTAAGGTTTGACAACAAATAAGTTTTCAAAGTGGCAGCATCAGGATACCATCTTTTTAAATCGTTCCACCTGTTTTGTTCAAAATACAGTTCGAGTAATTTCTGGTGCTGAAGTTCCGCCATCATATCTGCAGTACCAGGAAAATCGCCGGCTGCCTTGATGGGCAGTCCGGCTCTTTGCCTGATTCTGTTGAGGCTCTCCAATGCTTGTGCAGGATGGTTATTCAACAGCGCTGCTTCGGCATGCATTAGAAGTACTTCGGCAAAGCGCATCACTTCTACATTAGCAGTAGACGGAGTCGCGGACCAATAGTTATCACCGCCACTTGCATTGCGCCATGCAGTGGTGAATTTTTTATTTAAAAACTTGCCTTCCGTAAAAGTTTTATACACCGGTTCAAATCTGTCAATACTGGTTGATGCCGCGGCCCAAAGATCATCGAATGATTTATGGTCGTACCATGTTGTATCGACTTCACCAAAATCAGAATACTTCCACATCAACGTTGCATACATGCGTTTGTCAAACTTCGTATCGGAACCAACGGGTCTTTGTTCTTTTTTAAATTCTTTTACCACAAACTGGGAAGGTATATACTTGAACCAGCCGCCACTCGCAGGGCTGCCGGTAAGTTGCGGGCGATAGTTGTACATCGCATTGCCACCGCTTTCTTCGTTCCATGGACTGTACTGGCTGTTGAAAGGTCCATATACCCATTCCAAAATTGATTCTTTGTTGAATTCATTTTTGTCGGTAAAATTATCTTCGTAGTTCACTAGAAGATCATAACTAAAGGGCGCTGTTTTCAGCTTCGCCAAAGTAGTTTCAGCGTTCGCATAATCTTTAGTGTACAGGTATGCCTTACCAAGAAATGCAATTGCTGCGCCTTGAGTAACCCTGCCTTTATCACCTGTTGGTCTTGTTAATGGAAGATCTGTTGACGATTCTGAAAAATCTTTGATGGCCTGCTTATATATGTCGGCAACCGGTGAAGCAGGAATAAACGCATCGGATGAAGATTGCGCCACTGCTGTTTTTAACGGCACATCGCCAAAATTAGACGCTAAGATAAAGTAAGACAGTCCGCGCAGAAACTTCGCTTCAGCCACATAGCTTTTAGTAAGTGTTGCATCCAGATTTGCTTTAGCAGCATTTTCAATAACTAAATTAGCGCGGTAAATACAACTGTATAATTTAGCGAAGATGTCCTGGATATCTCCATTTTTTGAATCGTTGATAAAATAAGCAACCTGCGTGGTGGAAGGCTCTCCTCCCGGAATGGTCAGCACATCATCGCCAAGCGCATTGATATCCTGGTATCCCCTGAAAGCGCCCCAGTAGCCACTTAGCGGCAACCTCATCGGGCTGTACACAGAAGCGATGGCGGATTTTACATCAGCTTCCGTTTTCCAAAATTTATCTTCAGTAAGCTGATTGGGATTACTGGTTTCCAAAAAACTTTTTTTACATGCCGCCACCACAACAATTGCCGCAATGGCAATAAATGACAGCTTAAAAAACTTATTCATTATTTGAAGTTTAATGATTTTAACAATTAGAATGATACGGTGATACCTACCATAATAGCTCTTTGAATAGGAAAGGCGCCATAATCGTTGCCCCTGCTAAGAGGACTGCCACCATTACCCATATCCGGATTAAAGCCACTGTATTTTGTAATCGTAAACAGGTTTTCTCCCGATAAATAAATCCTTGCTCTTTCCATTCCCAGTTTGCCTTTGGTAATAGCTGACGGCAACGAGTAGCCGAGTTCAAGGCGCTTCAGGCGAACATAAGAACCGTCTTCAAGCCATCTGTCGCTATTGCTCCTTGCGTTCAGGTTAGGATCTGATAAAATGAAGCGTGGAAAATTTGAGCTTGAATTGGAAGGCGTCCAGGCATTCAAAGCACCGCTGGAAAAGTTGGTGTACTCATTCATTTTTTCCATCCAGTAACGGGTGTTGTTGTAGATCTTATTTCCAAATACACCCTGGAACAAAATATTAAGATCAAAGTTTTTCCAGCCAACATTGCCACTCAATCCAGTTTCAAACGTAGGTATAGGCGATCCAACATATTGCTGGTCGTTGTTGTCAATAATACCATCGTTGTTATAATCCACAAACTTAAGATCGCCGGGCTTTGCATTTGGCTGTATCTTTTGTCCGGTAGGACCCACATAAGAATCAATCTCTTTTTGTGTTTTGAAAGTGCCTTCATTTTTAATCAGGAAAAAGCTTCCCAAAGGATAACCTACGATACCTCTTTGCAAATCGCCAAATTGCTGGTTACCGCTACCAATGGTTACTGCCACCATTTTATTTTTCATGGCCGTCATGTTCCATCCAATGGTGTATGACCAATCTTTTTTCTTATCACCATAAGTCAGGCTCAGCTCAATACCTGTGTTATCAATGTTTCCGGCATTTACAGCAGGCGAACCATTGATGCCCGTACTCAAAGGAATAGGTACGTTTAACAACACACCGTCTGACTGTTTTTTGAACCAGTCGAAAACGATGCCCACTCTGTTCTTAAGCAAGGTGGCATCAAAACCAATATTCGTTGTGTTTGATTTTTCCCACGTAAGATTTTTAGGCGATTGATCCCCGCTGGGTATGTTGCCGATAACCATTCCACCATCGGTAACATAATTCAAGTTTGATTTTAACAGCGCCTGCGTCGTGTATAAGGAAATGCGGTCGTTTCCGAGCGTGCCTACACCACCACGAATTTTAAAGTTGTCAATCACATTTGCAACGGATGATTTTCTGAAGAATGATTCATTACTCAAACTCCATGCAGCTGATACTCCGTAAAACGTTCCTTTGTTATAAGCTGGATCAAATATGGACGAAGCATCCTGGCGCACTGATCCGTAGATGGAGTAACGGTTATCATAAGTATAAGTAACCCTTCCAAAAAGCGATGTGCGGGAAACAGACTGTGTTGATCCAAAAGGCTTGTCCCACGAAGTTGCTGCCGACAATCCATATAAACCTACCGTTGGATAATAGGCGTTAACACCAAAGCCATTTGAACTATCCTTTTGTGCAGAATATCCACCCATTACAGAAAAATGATGCGCTCCAATGGCTTTCTCGTAGCTCAGAATATTTTCTACGAGCCATTGCGTACCGAGAGATGTGCTCATAGTGTTCTGAGGGTTCTTGATCGTAGTGCTGCCATCTGAGTATGGGTTCAGGTAGTTATTTTGATAGCCACGCTGGTTGGAGTAGCCAACGTTTAACCTGTACTTCAATTGATCAATCAATCTTATTTCAGCAAAGGCATCCAAAATAATATTTGCGTTGTTGCTGTAATTGCGTGTTGCATCGAGGAAGGCAACAATGTTCGTCAGGTTCTTTAATGCCGGTGGACGCATTCCCCAGCCACCATTGGGATTGGACGGATCATAAACAGGCACGGTAGGTGATGCAACGAGAGAAGTGATGATGGTGCTATGCGTTTGGTCCGCACTACCGCCGGAATAATTTCTGCCGCCGGTTTTATTGTAAATAAATGTTTCGCCTATTTTCACCCTACCTTTTTCGTAAACAGATTTTATCCTGAAATTGGCACTGCTGTAATCCGACCTGATGATGGCGCCTACTTGCTTCACATAACTTCCGGACAGGCTGTACAGAAAGTTTTCGGAACCGCCGGTTACATCAAGATTTGCTTTGTAGTTTGGCGCCGTTTGGAAAATTTCATTCTGCCAGTTGGTATTTACGCCGTTACCAGACGGGTAAGCGCCGCCGTTATCATTAAATAGTTTGGTAAGCTGGTCGCTGTTCAGTACAGACATTCTTTTGGGAATGCTGTTGCGACCATACACGCCGTTGAACTGAATCCGCGGCATTGAATTTTTTCGTCCCGTTTTAGTGGTGACCATGATCACACCGCCCGCTGCCCTGGCACCATAAATATTCGCTGCGGATGCGTCTTTAAGAATGTCGATACTCTTGATATCTGCAGGGTTAAGGTCATCTAAACTTCCAAAAGGAATTCCATCAATAACCACGAGCGGACTATTGTTGCCCAACGTGCCCGATCCTCTTATTGTGATAGACAGACCAGCTCCCGGCGCACCGCTGTTTGACTCAACAGATACGCCGGCTACGCGGCCCTGTAACGCTGAGGTTACATTGTTGGAAGCGTCCGCACTCAGTTCATTCATTCTTACAGAAGCAACGGCCCCTGACACTTCTTTTCTTTTTTGCGTACCATATCCCATCACTACAATCTCTTCCGCTCCTTTGTCTGCCGGCTTGAGCGACAGGTTCACGGTACCTGCACCCGAAACGCGGTGTTCAACAGTTTCATATCCCACATAGGATATAACCAGCACAACGGAATTATCCGGAACATTTAAAGTAAAATCTCCGTTATGATCCGTCTCAGCACCCTTTTTCGAACCTTTAATGGTAACCGTTGCTCCCACAAGCGGCTGTCCTTTTTCGTCGGTGATCTTCCCTTTAATTGTTATAGCCTGCTGAAACGATGCCGTAAGCAACGCAGACTCCGGTTGCTTTTTGATCGTTACCATTTTATCTGTAACTTCATAAGTTAACGGCATGTTTCTGAAACATGCAGCCAGCACGTTTTCCAGCGATTCATTTTTAACGTTGATATCTATGCGGCCCAGGTTGTCCAGCAGTTTGTCTTTATAAAAGAATTGGACACCCGTTTGCCGGTTAATTTCGAAAAAAATCTTTTGCAGCGTAATTTTTTTCTTCGAGAGCGTAATTGATTGTGAGAATCCTTTTGCATTCACCTGCATACATCCTGCAAGCAGCATAAAAAAAATCAATCTCATAACAAGTACAATTTTGGCGATGTCCTTCCTCCTTGCAGGAGAGAAGAACCTAGCAATTAATTTCATAACTTTGCTTTGTTTGGTTAAATAATTGAAATACACACAGCGTTTTGAAAGCTTAACCTAACATTCTGCAGGAAGTGGTCTCAACACTTCCTGTTTTTTTAAGTTAGCGTCCCTATTGTTTTACGATTATTTTGTGCTCTTCTATTGTAAACTTCACTCCGTTTTTTTCCATGATTTTTAACACCTGGGATAAATCGCTTTTGCGGCTTACAATTCCGGAAAACGTTTCGTCCGATGGTTGATCTTCGTACACAACATTCACATCGTACCAACGAGCAATTTGCCTCATGATGCTTTTGATGTCCTGCCGGTTAAAAACAAAAGAACCATTTTTCCATGCCACCACTTCATCAATGTCAACTTCGTCCTTTACTACTACGGGCCCGTTACTGCCCACACTTGATTGCTGTCCGGGTTTTAAAACAGATGTAGCGATTCCTTTATTCACCCGCACTGCACCTTCGAGAAGCGTTGTTTTTACAGCGGCCTCGTCATCGTAAGCATTGATGTTGAAATGAGTTCCCAGTACGTCTACTTCGCTGTTACCGCTGAGCGAATGAACAAGCACTTTGAATGATTTAGAATTGTCCTGTGCCACTTCAAAATAGGCTTCACCCGTTACTTCTACTTCGCGTGACTTGCGGCCAAAAGTCACCGGATATTTTATTGAAGAAGCGGCGTTCAGCCATACCCTGCTGCCATCCGGCAACACGAGTTGAAATTGTCTTCCTTTGGGTGTTACGAGGGTGTTGTAAATGACCTCGTCATTGTTTGCGAAAGAAGATGGCGAGTTATATGCGAGGCGGCCATTCGTCAACTGCACATTCATGCCGTTTTGAGTGGCCACATGCCCGTTGCCAAGGCTATCCAGTGCGACCTGAGTGCCATCTGCCAATGTAAGCACTGCCCCGTCTTTTCCCGGAGGTAAGTCAATAGGTTGATTTTTTTTCGCCGTCGGTATCTTGGCTACTTCGACTACTTTGGTTGTACTTACCCGGTAGAAATAAGCTCCCGCACAAACAAGGATAACAGCAGCGGCCCAGCTCCATCTGCGCAGGAAAGGCATGTGGCGAACGGTTCCACCAGCAGGCTCTGCATTGGATTGTTTTGCAGCCTGGATCCGTTCGAAAAGTTTTTCTCTCTGCAACGCATCTTCCTCGCCCGTAAATGTGCCGGTCGCATACTGGTCATGCATCAGCGCTTCCAGGTTTTCACGATTGCCGGCAGACAACAACTCTTCCAGCAATGCAGATTGTTGGTCATTGCTGGCGCTGCCAGTTAAATACTGGTCGACTAATTGACGCAATCGAAATTTATCCATATTAATTATAAAGACAGGTGAGTAAACAGATAGGTACAGTCTAAAAAAATTATTTTTTTAAACCCTGCTCGATCATCCAAAACCATAGGAGCAACAATGTGCCGGGAGAACCGCATTGGGAACGTAGCGTATTGAGTGCGCGAACCATGTGATTTTTTACGGTTTCTTTCATAATGCCAAGGTGACCGGCGATCTCTTCATGAGAGAGTCCCTGTTCCCTGCTCATCCGGAAGACCTGGCGCTGCTGGGGCGGCAGCTTTTCTACCAATGTATTAATGCGTTCACGCATTTCCTTGAGTTGGAATATTGCATCCGGAGACAAAGGATCGATCTCTTCAGTAACAGCAATGTCCTGTCGCAATCGAACGGCATTTTTCTCCATCAAGCCTATAACGGTATTTCGACAAATGATGAATAGATAGTCGTCAATATTTTGAATAGCATCCAGCTTGCCGCGGCTGATCCAGATTTTTAGAAATGATTCCTGGACGGCATCTTCTGCCTGGGCAATATTTTTTAACCACGACAATGCAAAAGAATACAAACGATTCCAATGCTGGTTGTAGAGCTCTTTAAAAGCAATTTCATCACCTTCCGCAACACGCGAAAGCAATTCTTTTTCTTCGTATGAATCCTGTATGTGCAAGCAAGCAGTTGTTATGTTCTTTCTAAATTGGAATGATTACCGCGGTGAATATACTTATTATTAAAATGCAGTTGCACACAAATTCAATAAATTATCAATCGACCGAAAGCCCCGTCAATGCTGGCATTGCGGGCTCGAATAAGTGTGAAGGTGACAATCAAATGGACTAAAAAAAGGCACAGCATTTCGAGACAATGGCGTTTGGTTGAGAAACTTTTTCAGATGCAGGTAATTATAATCAATAATGAAGACTGCTTGTCATCCAGAGTACCGATTCTATTGTACAGCAAAAATCTATGAATGACAGGGAGCAAGACCTGACAGGTTTTAGAAACCTGTCAGGTCTGGTCCCCGCAGTTGCTCGCATTCCTTCAATTTTCTAAGCAGCCTAACGAAACGGCATTGGTATCTGGACACCAAAGTATTTATCGTACCTACGTGTTACAACTTTTGAATACACTCCTTCAATTTTTCAATACCCTCATCCGTTCCATTAATTCTCCGGATTATTTTTCCATTTTTGTCCACCAAAATAAATGTTGGGAAGGCGATAACATTGAATTTCTTTGCCAGCACAGAAGCATTTTTGTCATCAAAAATCGTTGGCCACACTATGCCCTTTTGTTCCATTGCTTTTAATACTTTATCCCGATCATCATCATAGCATATACCAATTACTCTTAGCTTATCTTGATAAGTAGTGCTTATTTTATGTATGTCATCGGTTAAAGCCATGCAGGGCCCGCACCAGGTACCCCAAAAATCCAATAATGTATATTTATCCTTGTCCATTAAAGAAACTGCGCTATTGTCTTTGATGTCATGAACACTGCCTGTAAAAACATATTGCCCCTCTTGCGATCCGTAACTCTTATTTTGATAGCCTATTTTTTTTAGCACGATCGAATCTCCGTTTCCGAGCACATCTTCGAATTTGCATACCGTATTTTTGAAATGAATGGTATCTCCCAGTTTGTATTTCACTTCGTTGAGCCAATTTATAGAGTCGTTTTTTTCATACACAATTAGTGCAGCTCCTTTTTTGTTATAGGCAGTATCAAAATATGCGAAGTTGTTGAGAGCACATTCGTAGCTGGTCGAATCCAAAAAAAACTTTCCTTGTTTATATTTTGGAACATAGTGAAACAAGTTTCTGGGTTTGCCAAAAAATCCTGACACGAAAGGTTGAATTAAATAGCTCCTGTTTTCAACGGCGCCATTAGATAAATAAGGGATGTTGTTCACTTTGATAAAAGGAGCCTCTTTTCCTGAAGGGATTTCATAAAAATGTTCTTTACTAAAACGTCCATCATTGTCGACATCGACGAGCACGCCATATTTCCCATTTAAATTTCCCCAAAAAGCAATGGGATACTTAATTGCAGGTTTTCTATCGATCAATGCACCTTGAAATACAAGCTCACAACTGTCGGTTGCTTTAAAATTAGAAGGCAGTACCCTTACCCCATTTTGAGGGTCTTTCAATTTAACACTTGCGATTACGTTATAAGGAAAGAGCAGTGTGTCCTCCTTATTGAGATTAAGATTTACTTTTGTGTACTCATTTTTATCCTGGCTTGTGCTTGCGGTTGTATCATGGCTTTTGCACTGTGCAATAATTAAAGGCAAAAAAAGGAAAAGTAATCGGGAGTTTAATTTTTTCATGCTAATGGTGCTGCTGTTGTAATGCTAAGATTAATTATCGAAAAACAATGTACCACCTTTATTCTGACATTTTATTCCTTTTTTTTGCTGCCGCTGGCGATGTTGCGCATAGTGTTGTGCGTTAGTTTCTTGGCTAAAACCAAACGGCAATGAAGTGGGTGAAGCGTTCGGCTCAATGCACAAGTGCGTTTTAATTAATTCCGGGAGTTAAGCTCTGTTTCTGTTCCCCGTCCTTTGCCTGACGTGATGCGTAAATTGTAGTTGATTAGTTCAGCACGTACTTTCATGTTTCGCAAGCCGTTTCCCTGGGATTGCAGGGTCATATCAAATCCAATACCGTTGTCCTTAACAATGATGCTGAGCCTGCTGGATTCGCGCTTTCTAAATTCGATTGATATCTTTCCACATGAAGAATACTTGATGCTGTTGTTAATAGTTTCCTTGACAACAAACAATATGTTGCGCTTTTCTGATTTTGATAATTTTTGCTCTTTTAAGTCTTCTTCAATATTGCAAACCACCGAGATATTGCTGGCAGTTGCGACCGGTAGCACAAAGGCCATCAACCGTTCAACCATCATGCTGATGGTATCCCGGTTATCATCCAATACCCAAATCATATCCCGCAGGCCAGCAGAGGCTTGTTTGAGAGAATCTTTGATTAAAATGAAATACTCTTCTTTTTCAATGGAGGTTTCAGCCAGGTGCGTAAATATCGTTACACTGTTGAGCGTACTTCCGATGTCATCATGCAAATCACTGGCAATACTTTTTCTTATTAATTCCCGTGCTTTAATTTGACTTAGTCTATAACGATGAACTATAAAAAAGATGCTCAGGGCTACCAATATCATTCCTATTTTGAAATATAATGTTTCAAACCATTTTGGCAGTTGCGTTATTGTAATTTGCTTTTCTTCGCTCCACACATTACCATCAGCGCTCGACCTGATTGTAAGTTGGTAGTCACCCGGCTTTAGTCCGGCGAATGAAATAAAGCTTTGTTGACCAAGTGAAATCCAATCATGATTTTTGTTATTAATTTTATACTGAAAGACTACTCTTGAAGGGTTGTCAAAGTACAATCCTGCGAAGATGATGTTTGTTTGTTGTGCATCATTGGGAATCGCGTAATTCTCTAAATTGAGATTAAACGTGTCGATGGTTTTGTCGTAATCCCTTTGAACCTGAACCCCTTCAATATACAACAGCGGCGTTGTGTTATCGTGAAAGAGCAGGTTGGGATCAACAATTGTAAAGCCACTTACTCCGCCTACGTATAATTGCCCATTGTAGCTGCTTCCACATGCTTCTTCAAATGTGTTATTGTGCAATCCGTCTGATTCATGATAGTGAACGAAATTCTCTTTTTCTGTATTAAAAACGGTTATGCCATTATTCGAACTCATTAACAGTATACTGTCTTTGCAATTGAATATTTTATAAATGCCCAGGTTACCGATGCCTTGTTGCAGATCGAAGATTTTAATCAGATTAAACTTTTTGTCAACCTTGAGAAGGCCCTCACCGTAAGCGGCAATCCAATAGTAGCTACTTGTCTCTGCCATATCCATTAATATTCCCAGCGTTTGTGAAGTACCGGGCTTTACAAGCGATGTCTTTTTCGCAACCTGTCCCGTATTTGAAACGACTGTTAAACCAGCGTCCGACAATACAATTGCCTCACGCTGGCTTGTCAAAAAAATGCTATTGATATTGTCGGAAAATATACGCAAAGAGCTATCCGTTTGCTCTGCATTCAGATGTAAAATTCTATGACGTTTGTAGTTCCATAACAGCACACCTTCATTATTTTCGGTTCCAATAAGCACCAGCGAATCGTTGAGGGTAACGGCGCTGTTGAACTGCCAATTCCGAAAGGGCATGAATTCAGGATATATTTTGGACAGAGCACAAACATCATGTTTGGTATACAATTTAAGTTCACTGTTTCCCGATATAATAAACTGATTGGGCAACAAGGGAAAGACATTCTGAACCATTCCTGTGCCACTTAGCTGAAGCAATTGGCTCTCGTTTTTTAATATCAGCAACCCTTTTTTAACGCCAATCAGCACTTCGTTTTTATTAACAGGACAAACCGCATAAACGTGACTGAGGAGGTCATTAAATAAATAACTGTTTACAAAAGGACGGAAAGGACTCCGGCTTTTCTTTAGCAACGCAAGACCTTGCCGGCAGCCAACCCAAATATTTTGCTGGACATCTTCATAGCAGGTGGTCATGTCATTTAATAAATACTGATCGCTGGAATTGATTGATTTTATTATTTCAGATCGCCCATCAACATAATTATACCTGATTAAAGAGTTGGCGCAAATCAGCAGCTGTGACACTTGCGACAGCTTCATGTCCGCAATTTCCTGCTGACTCCAATCACTAAAAGAGTTGCTGATATTTACGTCATAGTTGTTGTCAAAATCTATTCTGAATATGCCGTTCTTTGTTCCCAAATAATATTTCTTAATGCCGGCAAAGACGCCGCACAATGGCCAGAAAGTAAATTCACCGGTTTTGTTTTGAAAACCTGATGCTGCAATTGATTTGACAACAGTTCTTTTTTCAGGGTTATAAATAATCAAACCCGTATTTAGTATGCCGCACCAAATATTTCCCAGCGAGTCTGCTCCTATGGTTCTTACATCACCTTTTAATTTTTCGAGTTCCTTGCTCTTATAAATACCAGCGTCTTCAAACTGCAGTCTTGCAGTATTAAATATCTCGAGTCCGCCGGAAGTTGCAATAAAGATCCTCTTACCCATTGCAACCGCTCCGGTTCGCCATTCCTTCTCCAGGTACGGATTATTGTAGGGAATTGAATATTGAACGCTTCCTGTCAAAATGTTGATGCCGTTTATGCCTCCCTGATTGCATATGACCCATAGCATTTGTGTTATGGAATCATAGATCAATGCCCGCAGATCGTTAGAAAGCAGGCATTTCTTATGTTCCATTCCCTTATTATAAACCGTGAATTTATTTCCATCGAAACGGTTGAGCCCATCCTGCGTAGCAATCCAGATAAACCGTTTGTTGTCTTGAATTATTTTATGAACGTTATAGCTGCTGAGCCCGTCCTTTTGGGTAAAAAAAATGAGGTTCTTTTGTTCTGTCTGCTGGGCATACACCGCTTGCTCCAAAACGAACAATAGCAGAAACGCGCAGATTCTAATAACGGCAGAAGATTGGACAGCCAAAAAGTAAGAATCCTTTTTTGGGTTCATAAGCGGTTTATTGTGCCTGGGGTAAAAGGGAATATTATAATCTACACTACTCTAAGATATCAAAAATAACCTGTTTCTTATAGGCCTTTGTTGGCAGGAAGCATATTGGCCCTCAGGATTCGTTTGAAAAAAAAGTACTGTATTAACACTGTCAATAACCGGGGAAATTCCCGTAAAAACAGACACTCATTCTTTTCATATTGCATCGTGTTTCATAATGAAAACCTCATTTCTGCTTAGATAACCAATCGCCTTGAACTAAGATAAACCAGGGAAAGCCAATCCATCACCGCGCTGCCCCGCACCAGGCAACTCTTTCCAGTTGCAGCCGTTAATTTCTAAACATAATTTATTGCGGTGGCGCTTAAAACAAAGGAGAAAAAATATGGGAACCGTATCGGAAATTGAAATATTGAAAACAAAATTGGAGATACAGGAAACAGTTTGGTTACAGACCCGGAGAGCCCTTGACGATGAGATCGTGCAGATTTTAAGCGGGGCCAAACTATTGTTGGGGGTTTCGGACCGTACGCCAAATGAAACGCCTGAAGCTATGCTGATGGTAGAAGAAATGTTGGGGAAAGCTATTAAAGATATAAGGGCGCTTTGTTATCTGAACTATGATAACATGTTTAATCCATTTCATCTTATACAAAGTTTAAACGAAGAGATCATTCTGCTGAATATTGTACGGGAGTTGAATGTAACGCTTGAAATTGTAAATGAGAGTTTAATGGCCGGCATGAACCAACAAATCGTCTTTTTCAGGATTGTACAGGAAACCATCGAGCATTGCGTGAACGGCTTAAAAGCGAACACAATAAACGTGCAAATCAGGAAAACTGATCAAATTGATCTCGAAATAATAAGCGGCTTCTCAAATACTAAAAATCATGGAAAGGCAATACCAGAGTCGCTCCTGAACCGCGTTCACCGTTCAGCGGGATTTATTTCGGAAGAACATACCGACTTGCATAATACAATTATCCGGATTAAATTACCAACCCAACCTAATAATTATGAAACATAAAATAGGCATTGTCGACGACCATCAATTGCTCTTGAAATCTTTAAGCATTCTTATCAATAGCTTTTCATTATTTGAAGTAACGATTGAAGCGCTAAACGGCAACCAGTTACTGCAGCAACTGGCAGCAGCTGAACAACTACCGGATATATTGCTGATCGATGTAAACATGCCCGTGATGGGCGGCGAGGAAACAGTGTCAAGATTGACGACTGAGTATCCTCAAATAAAAGCAGCAGCACTTTCAATGAAAGACGATGACATGAGTATCATTAGTATGCTGCGGGCCGGTTGCTGTGCGTATTTGCTGAAAGATATTCATCCCAATACTTTGGAACAGGCCCTGACTGAAATTGTGCAGAAAGGATACTTTAACGCGGATGCTTTTAACATCAATTATCGCCGCCTGATTATTAAAGCAAACCAGGATAAGGCAGTTGAACTTACCACAAAAGAAAAAGAGTTTTTAAGACTTGCATCGAGCGACAGAACCTACAAGCAAATTGCAAGCGAAATGAATTTGTCTGAAAGAACCATAGACGGCTATCGTGAGTCGCTGTTTCAAAAATTAAATGTGCAGAGCCGCGTGGGAATGGTACTGGAAGGGCTTCGAAAAAATATAATTGCTCTCTGACAAATGTCCAGCCCGGTTTCATGCCTGTTAAAATTTCTAGCCGTGCAGGGCTCAATACAATTGTTTGAAATTAAAAATTCTTCGCATTTGAATACGGGGTTTTCCCCGTGAGTAAATGGGACTTATTCCCATTTGCCTTGTTATCGCTTCAATATAAGTTTATCAAAGCTGAATTTGTAAAAGCCGAAATGCGCAAATCCCGTACAGCGTCTTTTTCAAATTCATTCCTCAATTCCGCAATCAGAAAAACTGATGCATACTTACATCTTCTAAACACATTAAACCTAAGCAAAATGGGACAAACTACGCAATCTGAATGGTTAATAATTGTGCTTATTTACAATCACCGTTACCTCGACCTTTTTGATGCAGGTGGTGAAAATTATTTTTCCATGGAATGCCAGAAAAGGCATTTGCTGCAAGTGTTTGAGAATATCGGGTTCGACAAAAACTATAAGGTTGTGCTGGTTGAAAACAGGTTAAATTTTGTTGACGAAGAAAACTTAATCAAAGTAGAAGAAGTAATAAATATTTTCGACAAGACACAGGACGCACTCGAAACTGTTCTTCAAAATAAATTGGCAACACAGGCGTTTACCGATCCTAAAAAACTAGACAAAATATTATCGCAAATACTATCAGAGTATCCGGCGCACAATCACGCAATAGTTACGTTTGGTCATGGTTCCATTTTTGGTATTAACATGGTCGTCGCACCAACTTCCCTCCAACCTGTCAAATCAAAAAATATTACCAAATTCGATTGCGAGCAAAACGACGACGCGTCCACACACGCTTTCAAGAGAACGATTCCAGTAGAAGAACTCGACATTAATAAGTTCTTTGAAGGCGACCATGTATTCAAACAAAATTTCATGGCAAAAAACAAGCCTGTTGCTTTTAAATATAATGACAAGAAAGATGAAATTATTACAGCCATTAACCAAAAAGTTATACTTACCAATAAAGAGCTGGCGGCTTGTATAGAAAAAACGTTGCCCAATAAGAAGTTGGATGTACTGGTGATGTATAACTGTTTAATGCAAAACCTGTTTGCTCAATACGACCTGAGAGATCGCGTGGATTTTTTAGTGGCGCCTGTTTCCGGCATTTCACATCCCGGGTATAACTATGATCAAATTTTTTCAAAACTAAAACAGCTTAACAGTCCCGCTTCCTCAGAGCAAATGGCAGATCTTTTTGTAAGTTCAATAAATGAAGATGACGCGTATTATGAAGACTTCAAAGCAGATGTCAAAGGCACCTGGAAGATTACCTGTGCAAAGCTGGATCCCCAATCGTTGGAAAAAATAAAGGCACTATTTCTTGACCTGGTAAATACAATAATGGAACTTAAAAACAATGGGGAAGCCATCTTCATGTACCTGAACCAAACACTGAACCAATGCTTTAATTATTCTATCTACTGCCTGGCATCACAGTCGCAAATTGACCTGTTGATCTTTTGTGCGTTTCTCAGCGAGAAAACAAAGGGACAGTTACCTGAAGTAAATGAACTTGCAAATAAAATTTGTGAAGAACTTATCAAAAACAAAAGCATTGCATTTACAGGCAGCGACTTCTTCACCGATAAACCCGGCAGTTTTGTAGACTTTACATTTGAGCCGCAATACGGAAACTTTGGCTTTGGATTTCCGCTCCAGAAAAAAGCCTATCCAAAAGGAACTATTCAACGCGACATCTACTCAAACTATCTGCATGATTGGTTTCCAGACTTCTTAAAGGATTTGGACAATCCCTTACGTAAATACAATTTTTCAGATTTTTACCTGGCTTACACGCAAGCCAATATAGACTCCTGAAGACAGAGAGGCCATAATTCCCGGAAAAAAAATTATACAGACAAAAAAAGAGGTAGTCGTTGTTTTAACGCTACCTCTACTTATTGATACCAGATACCTATCAGTGTTTTCTTGCAATAATACTGTCTTTTCTACAGCGTTTTTTTGAAAATAACATTTCAGGATATTTTAGTTTCCGATGTTCGTATTTCCATTCTGAGTTTTAGTATCGGTATCGGGATTTTGGGTTTTTCCTATACCTCCGTTCGGCACCATTCTTAAAATAATTTGCCCACCTGCCCCGGCTTTGTCGCTGTTTAATACTGTTAAATCAATGCTGCTCATTGTGAGTGTTTTTGGACTTGTTCCTTCATCATCATTGAATGCATCGAAGTATACCTGGTTGTCAAAGACATCCTCAAAGCTGGCTCCTTGCCCGAGCGTAAAATCTTTAAAACGATTGATGACACCTTCTGCTTCTGTTTCAGGAATGGATAACTCAAGTTTTAGCTTCCATGTTTTGTCGGCGTTTTGTGAAATCTGCAAGCCCTCAGAATTTGAAGGAACAGTTTCGGGTCTGACGATTTTTCCGCCAGCAAAAAAAATGCAGGTGTTGGTAATGTTTGCCATTGTTTAACGTTTAGAATGGTGATGAATTAATTTGCCCTTGTCGACAATTTTAGTTTTTATTATTTCCACGCACAATGGGAAATTTCCCATATTCTTCACCGGTATTATAGCAACCATCAAAATGAAAATTACCGGGCGATGATAACAGGTTGATAATAACTGCGCGTGGTTCAATACATCATTCACATTCAATACGAAGAATATTGAAGGAGAAAATTCCCCTTTTTGAATGGGGAAAAACATGTTTCCACTACACTTATATATGTCAAACTTGGCACCGGTTTTTATCAAAACTGGATAGCCGAAAACAGTAACCAGAGTAGGCGTTAAATCTTCACACCATGTCAGTAACCCCCATCTCAAACACAGAAAATTTTTTAAAGAATTTGCAGGCCAATATTGTAAAGGGCCATGGACGAAAGTTTGCGTATCATTTGTTTTTCAAATTCAATGATGGTCATGCTTTTGCTTTAAAAGAATGGATCACCAAATTTGCTGTTGAAAAAATAACGAGTGCGCACGAGCAGCTTGAGAAAACGAAGCTCTTCAAATCCGGCGCAATTGCCGATGGAGGCACTATTCTCACTTTATCTTTATCTGCGAGCGGATACAAAAAAC
>Ga0318567_10000331_pt1 | contig 20547 bp, 14 predicted proteins | sample GRESIP088b5f20_FD_203691 | JGI IMG/M metagenome (GOLD analysis project Ga0318567, IMG submission 203691) | Tropical soil microbial communities from Luquillo Experimental Forest, Puerto Rico - GRE.SIPMG.088b5f20 | ecosystem: Environmental > Terrestrial > Soil > Tropical forest > Bulk soil...
AATATGAAAATGCAAGACCTTTTAATTCTTCCAATTCTTCTTTTGTTACAAATTCATCCGGTTTGGTTCCTCTGTTGTATTTCGCCAGCAGTGGAACCTGGAAATTTGGATCAACGCCGGTGCGCAAATAGCATAGGCCCGGTGTTGTGTTCACAATATGTCCGAAATTCCAGATGATATTGTTGTTATAGCCTTCCGGTATCTCATTGAGTTGCTCGATGCTTAGATCGCTCATTAACTCGATGAAATTTTCTTTGATTCTTCTGATGTATTTTAAGGCGTATTGCATGAGAGTTGTTTGTTGTTAGTTATTAGTTGTTAGACTTGTTTGATGGTTATTCGTTATTAGAAATGACTTTTATTAAAGTCTAACAACTAACAACCATCAACTACCAACTTACATCGAAAACACTTCATCCTGTTTATCCAAAAATTCATTCTCTATAACATTCTCGCCGGGTTCGTGTTCTTCGAATTCTTTTAATTTTTCGTGGAAACCTTTGCTGGCTTTAATGATCGCAATTCTTGCACTGCGAACAAATTCAATTAAGCCATATGGTTCCAACGCTTTGATCAGACCTTCGAGTTCTTCACGGTGGCCGGTTGTTTCGAACACAGTGTAATCTTTACGGATCACTACTGCTTTCGCACCATACTGGTGTAGCAATCTTTCTACTTTTACTTTTTCTGCAATAACATCAGTAGGCACTTTGTACAAAGCCATTTCCTGCCACACGATCTCTTCTTCAGTGTTGTAGTATGCTTTTAATACTTCCACCTGTTTCTCGATTTGACGAACCAGTTTTCTTACTACTTCTTCAAATTCGTTGATCACGATGGTAAAGCGGTGAACGCTCTCTACTTCAGAAGGAGAGGTATTCAGGCTTTCAATATTTATTTTACGTCGAGAGAACATGATCGCAATACGATTTAATAAACCGATCTGGTTCTCTGTATATACCGTTATTGTGAATTCTTGTTTTGACATATCTGTTTTTTATTGGAACGCAGATGACGCTGATTAGACTGATTTTCACTGATCTTTTTCTTTTTGACTGATTTTTCAGGTTTTAAAAAAATCAGTGTAAATCAGTCTAATCAGTGTCATCTGTGTGCTATCTGTTTTTTATTTCAATCTGATTTCGCTTACGCTACAACCCTGTGGTACCATTGGGAAAACGTTGTTTTCTTTTCCTACCATTACTTCCAGCAGGAAGGAACCATTGTGTTCCAGCATTTCTTTTACCGCTGCTTTCAAATCACTTCTCTGATCGATTGATTTGCCTGCGATGCCGTAACCTTTTGCAACCATTACAAAGTCTGGACTTTGGATGTCCACAAAAGAATAGCGTTTGTCATGGAACAATTGCTGCCACTGGCGCACCATACCCAAGAAGCGGTTGTTAAGAATAAGGATCTTAACATTTACTTCGCTTTGCATGATGGTGCCTAGTTCCTGCAATGTCATTTGGAAACCACCATCGCCAATTACTGCAACCACTGTTCTTTCAGGCGCACCGAACTTTGCACCGATTGCTGCCGGTAATGCAAAGCCCATTGTTCCCAAACCACCAGAAGTTACATTGCTTTTCGATTGATTGAATTTCGCGTAACGGCAAGCCACCATTTGGTGTTGGCCAACATCCGTTACAACTACTGCGTCACCATTTGTCAATTCGTTCACTGTTTTGATAACCTCGCCCATAGTCAGGATTTCTGATGTTGGGTTCAGCTCATCATGTATAACAGCTTCCACTTCTTGTTTGGTGTATTCGTTGAATTTTGCCAGCCATTCTTTGTGCTCTTTTTTGTCAACAAGTTGAGTAAGCATTGGCAATGTTTCTTTACAATCGCCCCAAACAGGAACGGTTGATTTTACGTTCTTATCTATCTCAGAAGGATCGATGTCGAGGTGAATTACTTTGGCTTGTTTTGCATATTTATCCAAACGTCCGGTTACGCGGTCATCGAAACGCATACCGATGGCGATCAATACATCGCACTCGTTTGTCAATACGTTAGGACCGTAGTTTCCGTGCATGCCCAGCATGCCTACGTTCAGCGGGTGATCTGTCGGTAAAGCGCTCAAACCAAGCACTGTCCATGCAGAAGGAATGCCCGTTTTTTCAATGAAGGCTTTGAATTCATTTTCTGCTTTACCAAGAATAACACCTTGTCCAAACAAGATGAAAGGTTTCTCTGCAGCGTTGATCAGCTTCGCAGCTTCCTCCACATATTCTTTGCGAACAATAGGTTTCGGACGATAGCTGCGGATATGTTTGCACGGAGTGTAGCCTGCATAAGCAAACTTTTGCAGCTGTGCATTTTTAGTAATGTCGATCAACACCGGACCAGGTCTGCCGCTTCCTGCGATGTAGAAAGCTTTTGCTAATACAGAAGGAATTTCTGTGGCATCAGTGATCTGGTAGTTCCATTTGGTAACAGGCGTTGTAATGTTTACCACATCAGTTTCCTGGAACGCATCTGTGCCCAGCAGGTGAGCAAAAACTTGTCCTGTAATACAAACAAGCGGAGTGCTGTCGATCATGGCATCTGCCAAGCCTGTTACAAGGTTGGTAGCGCCAGGACCGCTCGTAGCAAATACTACACCTGTGCGGCCGGATGTTCTTGCATAACCCTGAGCTGCGTGAATACCGCCTTGCTCATGGCGAACCAGTATATGTTTTAAACGATCGTGATAATCGTACAGTGCATCGTAGATAGGCATTATGGCACCACCGGGGTAACCAAATATAGTGTCCACGCCTTCAGCAATAAAAGCTTCCAACACCGCCTGCGAACCAGTAACCTCATCCACCTGTTTGCCAGATGAATGCGGGATTGTTTTTGGCGCTTTTGCTTCTAAAGTAGTTGCGTTTGTCATTGTTTTTTATTTTGTTGTTGGTTGTCAGTGGAGGGCGAATGCAATTCGCCCCTACATTTTCAACTTTCAATTTTCAATTAATTTAAGCTTCGTCCGTTACACAACCTTCAGCCGCGGATTTCACTGATACTGCATATTTGTACAAAAGACCTTTTGTTGCTTTCAGTGCCGGTTGCTTCCAGTTGGTTTTTCTTTGTGCAATCACTTCATCTGAAACTTTCAATGTGATGGTGTTTTTTACAGCATCAATTTCAATCACGTCATTGTCTTCAACGAATGCCAGTAAACCACCCATGTAAGCTTCAGGAGTGATGTGACCGACGACGAATCCGTGTGTGCCACCGCTAAACCTGCCGTCTGTGATCAGTGCCACAGATTTACCCAAACCTGCACCGATGATGGCAGAGGTAGGTTTCAACATTTCCGGCATGCCCGGTGCACCCTTAGGACCAATATTTCTAATCACCACCACATCACCAGCGTGAACGCGGCCGCTTTGAATACCTTGAATTAAATGATGTTCTCCGTCGAATACTCTTGCCGGACCTTCGAAACGCTCGCCTTCTTTACCGGAGATTTTTGCAACGCTTCCACCTTCTGCGAGGTTGCCGTATAATATTTGTAAGTGCCCTGTAGCTTTGATTGGAGTCTCCAGGGGCAAAATGATTTTTTGTTTGTCGAAATCCAGGGCAGGAACTTCTGCAAGGTTTTCTGCTACTGTTTTACCAGTTACAGTTAAACAATCGCCGTGCAGCAAACCTTTGCTCAGTAAGTATTTCATTACTGCTGGAATTCCGCCATGCTCGTGCAGATCCTGCATTAAATATTTTCCGCTTGGTTTGAAGTCAGCCAATACCGGAATGCGATCACTGATTGTTTGGAAATCGTCTTGAGATAATTCTACATCAACCGCTCTTGCCATTGCCAACAGGTGAAGAACCGCGTTGGTGCTACCGCCTGTTACCATGATCGTTACAATAGCATTTTCAAATGCTTTACGCGTCATGATATCTTTTGGTTTGATATCTTTTTCGAGAAGTAAACGGATTGCTTTACCTGCATCTTCACACTCTTTTCTTTTCTCTTCGCTCAATGCAGGGTTTGAAGAGGAGTAAGGAAGACTCATACCCAACGCTTCAATAGCGGCAGCCATTGTGTTTGCTGTGTACATACCACCGCAAGCGCCGGCGCCAGGGCAGGCATGTTGTATGATGCCTTTGAAATCTGCTTCATCAAGTGTTCCTGCGATCTTTTGTCCCAATGCTTCAAATGCAGACACGATATTTAAATCTTGTCCTTTATAATGTCCCGGAGCAATTGTACCGCCGTACACCATGATAGCAGGGCGATTCAAGCGGCCCATTGCTATTAACGAACCCGGCATGTTTTTGTCGCAACCAGGAACAGTAATTAAACCATCATAATATTGTGCGCCGCAAACCGCTTCGATAGAGTCAGCGATTACATCACGGCTCACCAATGAATAACGCATGCCATCTGTACCATTACTCATACCATCGCTTACGCCTATGGTATTGAAAACAAGACCCACCAAACCATTGTCCCAGACACCTTTTTTAATGACTCTTGACAAGTCATTCAAGTGCATATTACAAGGGTTGCCATCAAAACCCATACTTGCGATACCGACCTGTGCTTTCTGAAAATCTTCTTCTTTAAAGCCAATTGCATACAGCTGAGCCTGCGCCGCAGGTTGCGTTTCGTCTTGAGTTAATGTTTTCGAGTATTTGTTCAGTTCCATGATTGAGCCGTTGATTTATTTTTATATGACGTTACCAGTTTGTTTCACGCAAAGCTTCATAAGAAGCAAAGGCGCGTAGGGTTTGTTTGAGCGATCGTGCTACTATTAAGCATCGTTGTGTCACTCACTTAGACCGTTGTATGCTATTCAGCAATTCTTGCCGGGACTCCGAATTAAAGACTTCTTTTGCGCCTTTGCTCCTTATGTCCCTTTGCGTGAAATCCCTAAAAAGCAAAAACCCGCCTTTTTTGGAGGCGGGTCTTATATATTGCATTACTTACTTTATACTTGGATACCACCTCCGTTCATCGCAGGAATAATAATGACAACCACCACAATAATAATTGCGATTTGGCTAATGACATTATGTATTCTGCTTTGTAACATGAAGTGTGTTATGAAGCGAATATACAACCGCCTGTTTAGAAAACAAAGAACTTTTTTAAAGTTTTGAGTAATGAGTTATAAGTTTTGAGTTTTTTTGTTTTAACCGCAACTAGTCCATATCAAAGAAAATGTCTTAAACAGAGGACAAAAACTCAAAACTCACTACTCAAAACTCACTACTATATTATTGTTGATTTTCTCAACTCAATATTTGCCTGGTTAATATCTCCCGGAATCTTATTGCTCACGTAATCTGCGATCAGGTCGCCGATAGTGGAGGTGAAATAGAAATTAACCGGATCGATATCTTTTGTAACGAATTTGTTGTTGATCGTCCATTGTACACCTTCACGAACAACCTGCGCCTCTTTGTTCAAGCCAAAGTGGTCAAGCAACATTGCCGCTGAAAGGATAGAACCCAAAGGATTCGCGATGTCTTTACCAGCCGCTTGTGGGTAAGAACCGTGGATTGGTTCGAACAACGCTGAACCGTTTCCTACAGATGCTGATGGCAACAAGCCAAGTGAACCGCTGATCACGCTCGCCTCATCGCTGATGATGTCGCCGAACATGTTTTCAGTAAGAACCACATCAAATTGTTTTGGATTCACGATGATCTGCATAGCAGCGTTGTCCACAAAAAGGAAATCAACCGCTACATCGCTGTATTGCGGAGCAAGCTCCTGTACAACTTTTCTCCAAAGTCTTGATGTTTCAAGAACGTTCGCCTTATCAACCAACGTTAATTTTTTTCTTCTCTTCTGTGCATACTGGAATGCAAGATGTGACACTCTTTCAATTTCCTCGCGGCTGTAAGAGCACTCATCAAAAGCATACGTTTTTTCTTCGTTTGTTTCCTTCTTGCCAAAGTAGATACCACCAGTAAGCTCGCGGAAGATGATGAAATCAACGTCTTCCAGTTGCTGCGCTTTCAGTGGTGATAAGTGTTGCAGTGAAGGGTATGTAATTACGGGCCTGATGTTTGCGAAAAGTTGTAACGATTTTCTAAGCTTCAGCAAGCCTTGCTCAGGACGAACTTTTGCGTTAGGATCGTTATCATATTTGGGGTGACCTATTGCTCCGAATAAAATGGCGTCGCTGTTAAGACAAACCTCGATTGTTTCATCTGGCAGGGGATTGCCGGTTTTGTCAATGGCGTCTGCGCCCATTAAACACTCTGTGTAATGAAATTCGTGACCGTATTGTTTAGCTACTGCGTCCAATACTTTAATGGACTGTTGTGTAACTTCTGGTCCGATACCATCTCCTAAAATGACAGCTATTTTCTTGTTCATAGTATGTGTGTTCAATTAAGCAATTAATAAATTTTTTTGCGGATACTCCTGTATAGTTGACTTGCCATGTTCGAGAAGGATCATTTTATTTACAGCCGTTGGAACTTCCTCTGCGTAGTGGCTTACATAGATAAGTGTCCGTTGATCGTCCTCGCACAAAGCATCTACCAGTTCTATAAAATTGTTTTTTTGTATTTGATCCAATCCCTGGCATGGTTCGTCGAGAATCAGCAGGGGAGGATTTTTAACCATCGCTCTTGCTAGTAATGCAAGTCGCTGCTGGCTGGCAGAAAGAGCCGATAATAATTTGCTCTTATAAGCAGTTAGTTCGAAATAGTCGAGCCATTTATTTACTTGCTCTTCCTGTTCTTTATTGATATGTTTGAATAAACCTATTGTATCAAATAATCCTGAAGCAGCCGCCTGGAAACAGTTTACCGTGTTATCAAAATACCATTGCAATTCAGGCGAAACATAACCTATGTTTTTCTTAATGTCCCAGATGCTTTCACCGGAGCCGCGGCGTTTGTCAAACAAATAAATTTCATTTGCGTATGCCTGTGGATTATCGCCGGTAATTAAACTAAGGAGGGTAGATTTTCCGGCACCGTTGTGACCTTTCAGCAACCATTTCTCCCCACGGTTTATTTTCCAATCGATGTTTTGTAAAATTTGTTTGTCACCATATTTTACAGAAACGTTTTTCATTTCTATTGTGGCAGAAAAATCTGGCGCTAATTGATTTGATGGGATTGATTTCTTTGCAATCGTATTTGATGAAACCGTTGGCAAAAAATCAAAGGATTTGGCTGGTGCAAATTCTTCCAAATGTCCATCCTGCAGATACGCAACATGCGTGATCGCTGATGGCATATCATCATGATCGCAAATAATGATAAACGTTGTATCATTTGCCGCTAACTCATCAATCAGCGCTTTTAATTTCTTTCTTGTTTCAATATCCAAACCCACAAATGGTTCGTCGAGTATTAACACATCAGGCTTTTGCAACAAAGCCTTGATGATTTGAAAACGTTTGTGTTCGCCGCTGGATAATTGTAACAAAGGCGCGTCTATGCGATGCGCCATGTCAAATTTCTCCAACAATGTGGTGATTCGTAGAGACAGATGATAATCTGTCTGTAGAGACGCATGATTATGCGTCGCCTGAGACGGATTATCATCCGTTTCTACGCAATTTTGCAATTCTTCCCTTACCGTAGCCGCGTCCTGCGCGTCCATGCTATTGAACCTTTGTTGGTAATAGAAGGTGCTAACATTGGAGCGGTTCTTAAAGTGGTAATGCTGGTCCACCATAATGATGTGTGGCTGCGCAGCATTACCATTAGTGTCATGGAAAGCAATCGTTCCTTCGTGGAAAATTTTTCCGGCAATAGCTTTGGCAAGCAATGTTTTACCACTTCCCGAAACACCTGTAATCAGCAAGTGCTCGTTATTGTTCAACGTAAACGAAATATTATCCAGCACAGCCTTTGCGAGCCATGTGATCTTAATATTGTTTACTATCGTTGAAGTGGTGTTCATTTTTTTTGTTTGCACACAGATGACACAGATTGGAATGATTTTCACTGATCTTTTTTATTTTGACTGATTGCTTTCTATTTTAAAAATCTGCGTAAATCAGTTAAATCAGTGTCATCTGTGTTCTATTCTCTCTTACGCTTTCTCGAATTCTTTTATTTCATTCTTAATGCTCAGCAGATAATCGATGTCATCGTAGCCGTTCAGTAAGCATGTTTTTTTATAGTTGTTGATGTCAAATTTTGCTTGTTCGCCTGTCGCATCAATGGTAATGGTTTGTGCTTCGAGGTTAACAGTTAGAGTTGCTTCGTTACCAAGAGCGAAAAGCCTTTGTAGAAACTCTTCTGAAACAGTTACCGGCAACACACCATTGTTCAGTGCGTTGTTTTTAAAGATGTCAGCAAAGAAGCTTGACACCACAACACGGAAACCGTAATCATCAACGGCCCATGCAGCGTGCTCTCTTGAAGAACCGCAACCGAAGTTTTTACCTGCTACCAAAATTTCGCCAGAGAAGTTTGGATTGTTCAAAGGGAAATCTGCTTTTGGTTCGAGTTCGTTGTCATTGCTATAGCGCCAGTCGCGGAAAAGGTTTTTACCAAAACCTTCACGAGTCGTAGCTTTTAAGAAACGTGCCGGAATGATCTGGTCCGTATCAATATTTTCAATTGCTATCGGAACGAATCTGCTTTGTACTACGTTAAGAGGTTTGCTCATAATATCTTTTTGTTTTGTTTCTCGCGGCGAACGCAGCGGAGCAGCGGCGCGGCGGATTTTATTTTCGACATGCGTTACGGTTTTTGATCTTTGCCGTATTGCTGTGTTCGATATAAATAAAGAATCTTTTAGTTTTCTTAGTCTTCGCTGCGTCGCTGCTTCGTTGCGATCGCCGCGTGAAACTAGTTGTTACACCTTCACGGCTTTTACTCTCAGCCTCACGTAGTCTGCATACCACGCACCGTTTTTATAGAAATCGCGTCGTAAATATTCGACTGCTTTTTTGATCACTGTTTCGCTTTCGGCGGTTGTAATTTGCGAAAAGAAAAATCCGCCAAACATCCTGATCCAATTCTCCATTCCGTTTTCGCCTTCCAGTTTCGTTGGTCTGTCGAAGTGAACCGCTGATGTTACTCTGAAGCCTTGTCTTTCCAGCATTTCCGTGTATTCACTCAATGAAGGGAAGAACCAGAATTCATTTGACAATTTATCAGACAATCCTTCAGATGCCATGGCTTTCTTTATCGCCGTTACAATGCTTTTTACATTGCTTTTGCCACCCATTTCCAGTACTAGTCTGCCACCTTTTTTCAGGTTGTCGTACATACAGGCTACTGCTTTCTCAGCGTCTGTGATCCAGTGCAGTGTGGCATTGGAAAAGATCGCGTCAAAGGGTTCGTCAAAAGAAAAGTTCGTTGCATCTTTCACTTCGAATGTCAAACCAGGAAAAGTCGCTTTTGCTTTCGCAATCATTTCCGGTGACTTGTCCATGCCCGTTACAATTGCTCCGCTTGCCTGGATCTTTGCTGCCAGTTCTCCTGTACCGCAACCAAGGTCAAGGATCTGTTCTTCTTCCTGTGGTTCCAGCCATCCCAAAACATCTTCTCCGTATTTTGATACAAAGTTGTGTTTGGTATCGTATAACTCTGCGTTCCATGTTATGTTCGGGCTGTATGTATTCGCTACGCTCATAAAATTTGTTTTGTTTCACGCAAAGGACGAAAGGGAGAACGCAGATTTTTATGATTTTCAAGATTGACCTAGATCATAAAAAATCATGACAATCTTGAAAATCCGCGTTCATGTATTTAAATCATTTCACGAACGTCAGTTACAACACCCGTAATCGCAGCAGCAGCAGCAGTCAGCGGGCTCGCGAGCAATGTTCTTGCTCCGGCACCCTGACGACCTTCGAAGTTTCTGTTGCTGGTAGAGATACAATATTTGCCCGCTGGAATTTTATCTTCATTCATACCAAGGCATGCAGAGCAGCCTGGTTGACGAAGCTGAAATCCCGCCTCTTCAAATATTTTATCGATACCCTCTTCTTTTGCTTGTGCTTCCACTTGTTTAGAACCCGGCACGATCCATACTTCTACATCATCGGATTTCTTTTTGCCTTTTACAAAAGAAGCAACCGCTCTCAGGTCCTCGATTCTCGCATTGGTACAGCTACCAATAAACACGTAATCTACTTTGTGACCCTTGATCTTTTCACCCGGCTCAAAGCCCATGTATTGCAATGATTTCAGGAAAGAAGGTTTTTCTTTTTCGTCGATCGCTTTTTCAGAAGGAATGTTTTCATTCACGCTGATGCCCATGCCAGGGTTGGTTCCGTAGGTAACCATTGGCTCGATGTCTTCCGCTTTGATGTTGATTTCCACATCAAATTTTGCGTCGTCATCTGTGCGCAATGTTTTCCAGTAAGCAACCGCTTTATCCCAGTCAGCACCTTGAGGCGCGAATTTTCTGCCTTTCACGTAATTGATCGTTGTTTCATCAGGAGCGATCAAACCGCCACGGGCACCCATTTCTATGCTCATGTTGCAAATGGTCATGCGTGCCTCCATGCTCAGTGCACGGATAGCGCTACCAGCGTACTCAACAAAGTAACCTGTTGCACCGCTGGCAGATATTTTAGAAATGATATAAAGAATAATGTCTTTAGAAGTAACCCCTTTGTGCAATTCACCATCGATGGTGATGCGCATTTGTTTTGGTTTGCTTTGCAACAAACATTGTGTTGCCAAAACCATTTCAACCTCACTTGTTCCGATACCAAATGCAATGGAACCGAATGCACCGTGAGTAGAAGTGTGGCTGTCTCCGCAAACCATAGTCATACCTGGTTGTGTAACGCCCAGCTCTGGCCCGATCACGTGAACGATTCCCTGGTAAGGGTGACCAAGACCATATAATTCAATGCCGAATTCTTTACAGTTGTCAACCAGTTTTTGCACCTGCATTTTTGATAATGCCTCTTTAATAGGAAGGTGTTGATCGATTGTAGGAACGTTGTGGTCTGCAGTTGCCACCACTTGTTTTACGTTGTGAACAGGAATGCCTCTTTTACGAAGACCGTCAAACGCTTGCGGAGACGTTACTTCGTGAATAAAATGTTTGTCGATATATAAAACAGAAGGACCTCCCTCAATGCTTTTCACCACGTGTTTGTCCCAGATCTTATCAAATAATGTGCTCATGATTTATGTTTTTTGAACGCAGATTTTTAAGATTGTGAAGATCTGTTATGATCTTTTTCTTTTTTGCTCTTGCGTTCTTTTTATGTCTTTAGTGGGTGTGATTAAATTCTACAGATCGTTAAAAAAAAAATCATAAGAAATCGTGACAATCATGACGATCTGCGTTCCTATTACGCGTTTGCAAATTGCGTCGCCATTTCCTTCAAATCCTCATCCAACACCTCTTTCTTCTTATCGGCAACTTTCAGGAATTCGCTATAAAGAGTGTCGATCTCGTTTCTGTTGAATTCGAAGCCCAGTTTCAGGAAACGGTGTGCCAGCGCGGAACGGCCGCTTCTCGCAGTCAATACGATCTTAGAACCACCTGCACCTACTTCTTCAGGAGTCATGATTTCATAGGTAGTCGCTTCTTTCAAGAAACCATCCTGGTGAATACCTGAAGAGTGAGCAAATGCATTCGCACCAACCACCGCTTTGTTAGGCTGCACCGGCATGCGCATGGTGTCAGACACCAACTGACTAAGTGGATTTAATTTTTCAGTTTTGATGTTGGTGAAAAGACCAAGATCGTGGTGTTTTTTAATGATCATCACCACTTCTTCCAAAGAAGTGTTACCGGCTCTTTCACCGATACCGTTGATGGTACATTCGATTTGTCTTGCACCTGCGATAGCGCCTGCGATTGAGTTTGCAGTAGCGAGGCCAAGATCATTGTGGCAATGGCAGGAAATGATCGCTTTGTCGATGTTAGGAACATTGTTCACTAAGTAAGCGATCTTTTCGCCGTATTGGTGTGGCAAGCAATAGCCCGTAGTATCCGGAATATTTACAACTGTAGCGCCTGCGGCAATTACAGTTTCGATCAATTTTGCGAGGAAGGGAAGATCGGCACGTCCCGCATCTTCTGCGAAGAATTCAACATCCGGCACAAGGTTGCGGGCAAGTATAGTTGCTTTTTTTGCACGCTCAATAATGTCCTCGCGGGTAGTGTTGAATTTGTGTTTGATGTGGATATCAGAAGAACCGATACCTGTGTGGATGCGTGGACGAACAGCATATTTCAATGCTTGTGCCGCCACTTCGATGTCTTTTTGCACGGCGCGGGTAAGTCCGCAGACCGTTGCATTTTTAATGACTTTGGAAATTGCTTCTACAGAAGCAAAATCGCCCGGACTTGATATAGGAAATCCAGCTTCGATGATATCAACACCCAGATCTTCGAGTGCCAATGCAAGTTCTACTTTTTCAGAAGTATTGAGTTTACAACCAGGAACCTGTTCGCCATCTCTAAGTGTGGTGTCAAAAATTTGGATCTGATTTGAAGCCATAGTAATAAATTGATTTTTAAAATGCTGTCTGTATTACATTTGTATGCTTGCATAACACAAACTGCATATTCGAAAGTATTTATCTCTTAGGGGGATAAAAAATCAAAGTAAAGGGTGTTTTACAGGGTGTAATCGAGAGAAAATTTAGATAAAACGCTCATTGTCATTGAATTGTAAAGAAAAGTAAATACGATGCCCAACCGCTCAACAGATGCTTTATTTCAGCTTATAAAATCACTCGAAAAGTCAGAAAAGCGGAATTTTAAGCTGTATGTAAACAGGAACAGTTCTACCGAGGACCTGAAAACGGTGCAGCTTTTTGACGCCCTTGACAAAATGGAGAACTATGATGAGCCACTTTTACTGAAGAAAAATCCGGAAATACGAAAACAGCAGCTTTCCAATATTAAAGCGAGCCTGTACAGACAAATTTTGTCCAGCCTTCGCCTGATAAAGGACGCTGATAATATTGATATTCAATTAAATGAATTGATGGGATTTGCCCGCATTCTTTACAATAAAGGCCTTTACCACCAAAGTTTGAAAACCCTTGAGAAGCTAAAGGAAATCGCCTCAGAACACAACCAGGTTACTTTCATGCAGCAGGCGCTTTTCTTTGAAAAAAAGATTGAAATGCTGCACATTACCCGCAGTATGCAGGATAGGGCTGAAAAACTTACAGAGCAGGCGGATTATGTAAATAAAAGATTAAACATCATTAGCCAACTTTCTGACCTTTCTTTACTACTATACAGCTGGTACATTAAAAACGGCCATGCCCGCAATGAGAAGGATGAAGAAGAGGTGGACAAGTTTTTCGAAAGACACCTTATTAATATAGACGGCGAAAATATCACCGGCTTTTACGGTAGGCTCTACTGGTACCAAAGTAATTGCTGGAAAGGATTCATCAAGCAGAATTTCTTACAATATTATCGCTACACGCAAAAATGGTTTGATCTCTTTGAGACCAATAAAAAAATGATTCCGGTAGAGTCCATTTATTACCTCAAAGCCATGCACAACCTGCTGAGTGCACACTTTGCCCTTGGTAACCGGGGCAAATTTGCGGAGATACTTAAAGCGTTGGAGGAATTTTCTGAAACAAAAGAAGTGGTGCAAAATGCAAACACAAAAATTCAAACTTTCATTTATCTCTACACAGCTAAAATAAACAGGCACTTCATGGAAGGCACTTTTACAGAGGGTCTTTATTTGGTGCAGGAAATTGAAAACAGAATTGAGGAGTATGAATTACAAATAGACCGCCACCGCATTTTGGTGCTGTATTATAAAATTGCCTGCCTGTACTTTGGAAGTGGCGACAACGAAAAAGCGATCGATTACCTCAACAAGATCATTCACTGGAAGGTGGATCTGCGCACGGACCTGCAATGCTACGCTCGCTTGCTGCACCTGATCGCCCACTATGAGCTGGGTAATTTTGATTTGCTGGAATACCTCACGAAATCCGTTTATCGATTCATGGCAAAAATGGAAAACCTGAGTTTGGTAGAAGAGGAGATGTTTAAATTTTTGCGCAGCGCATTTCAGCTTTCCCCGAAAGAAATCAGGCCAGCGTTTGAAAGATTATTGGAAAGATTAAAGCGCCAGGAAAATAATCGCTTCGAAACTCGCGCCTTTCAATACCTCGACGTTATTTCATGGCTGGAAAGTAAGATTCAGGGCCGCCAGGTGCAGGATGTTATTAGAGAAAAGTATTTGGATAGGAAGAAGAGCAGCAGTTGCTAGAAGTGGCCGGTGGCCAGTAGCCTGTAGCCGGTGCATTCTGTGTAACTCCTGAAGCATAATGCTTATTGAATAATATTTTGAATAGTGAATGTTCAACTCCTGCCACGGGAAACTGGCTACCGGCTACTGCTTCTGCACGTACATTTCTCCTTCAGTAATATTCACCACACTTGTCCCGTTATAAGCCTTCGCGCTAAACGTTCCCTTGATTGTTTTGTCTGAGATCTCCGTGAAATCGAGCTTTACAAATTCATCCGTGTTGTGGGGAAGGTTTGAAGCGGTGAACTTTTTTCCAGTGCTGTCGTAGTAGCTGAAATTCAGAGTGGTTGTGCACGTCGGAACATCAGTTGGTTGGACAAAGGCAATGTCGGCACCATTCAAAGCGAACTCAATATGATTGGGTGTTCCCACCAATGTAGAATCCGACAGCGATGCACAGAAAGAGTTAACGCCAACATTTTGCGGAACACCATATTGAAAAGAGACCTGGTAGTTGAAATTTTGTTGCTCACCGTTTACCTTAAAATTGATGTGATAAACTGAAGCGCCTGAATCATTATTTTTTTTACAGCCTGCAAACATAAACAAAGTGAGGCTGCATACTATCGTAATAAATTTCATAACAGGGTGTAAGAATTTTGAGGAGGCAAAAATAGCAATTAGGAATTAAGAATTAAGAATTAACGACGTAGCATTCTTTAAAAGATGCAACCATTTGCATATGCCGAACAGCCGTGAAGCTACAGTTTATCAATGTGTTACATCTGAAAAATTATTAGTCCCTAATTCTTAATTCCTAATTTCTGTTAATATTGTTACTTTAAACTATTATTCCTACCTTTGCCCACTATTTATTTTGGGTTTAATGGGTAAGTTTTCCTCGGATTTACTGATAAAGTATTGATTTTGAAGCTAATTTGATTGTATCAAATTGGTTATCAGTATTTTATTGTAGCGAGGAAAAAGCTGTTAAATCAAGAACATAAACACAATCTGCAGATTAATTTATGGCTATTAAAAAAGAAAATCGTCCCAGGGCTACGTTCTCCAAAATCACAATTGGCCTTGCCTCTCCGGATTCTATTCTTGAAAGAAGTTATGGCGAAGTGCTGAAGCCTGAAACCATCAACTATCGTACTTACAAACCTGAAAGAGATGGTTTGTTCTGCGAAAGAATTTTCGGGCCGGTTAAAGATTACGAATGTGCGTGCGGAAAGTACAAACGCATTCGTTACAAGGGAATCGTATGCGACCGTTGCGGCGTAGAAGTGACCGAAAAGAAAGTGCGTCGTGAGCGTATGGGCCACATTAAACTGGTGGTACCCGTTGTTCACATTTGGTATTTTAAAAGCCTTCCAAATAAAATTGGTTACCTGCTCGGTATGAGCTCCAAGAAATTGGAAACCATCGTTTACTACGAGCGTTTCGTGGTAATCCAGCCAGGTATCCGCGCAGATAAAGGTCAAAACTACGGTGACCTGTTAACTGAAGAAGAATATCTGGAAATTCTTGATACTCTTCCAAAAGATAACCAGTATCTGCCAGATGATGATCCTAACAAATTCATCGCCAAAATGGGAGCGGAAGCTGTTCACGATCTGTTGCAAAGAATAGATCTTGACCAATTGTCTTTCGATCTTCGTAACGCTGCTGCAAACGAGACTTCTCAACAACGTAAAGCAGACGCCTTGAAACGTCTGAGCGTGGTAGAAGCTTTCCGTGATGCAAATACAAGAATCACCAACCGTCCTGAGTGGATGGTAATGCAATACATTCCTGTTATTCCACCGGAATTGCGTCCATTGGTTCCACTGGATGGTGGTCGTTTCGCATCTTCAGATCTGAATGACCTTTATCGTCGTGTGATCATCCGTAACAACCGTTTGAAACGTTTGTTGGAGATCAAAGCTCCTGAAGTAATCTTACGTAACGAAAAACGTATGTTGCAGGAAGCCATCGACTCATTGTTCGATAACAGCCGTAAATCTAATGCTGTAAAAGCAGAAGGTGGACGTGCGTTGAAATCTTTGAGCGACGTATTGAAAGGTAAACAAGGTCGTTTCCGTCAGAACTTGCTTGGTAAACGTGTGGACTACTCCGGTCGTTCTGTAATCGTCGTAGGTCCTGAGTTGAAAATTCACGAGTGCGGTCTTCCAAAAGACATGGCAGCGGAATTGTTCAAACCATTTATCATCCGCAAACTGATTGAAAGAGGTATCGTAAAAACAGTAAAGAGTGCCCGTAAACTGGTAGACAAAAAAGAAGCTATCATTTGGGACATTCTTGAAAACATATTGAAAGGACACCCGGTAATGCTAAACCGTGCCCCAACACTGCACCGTTTGTCAATCCAGGCGTTCCAGCCAAAATTGGTTGAAGGTAAAGCGATTCAATTGCACCCTCTCGTAACATCAGCGTTCAACGCCGATTTCGATGGTGACCAGATGGCGGTCCACGTTCCATTGAGCAACGCCGCAGTTCTGGAAGCACAATTGTTGATGCTTTCTTCCCACAACATTCTTAACCCGCAAAACGGTACGCCGATCACCCTTCCTTCTCAGGACATGGTACTCGGTCTGTACTACATCACTAAGGGTAAAAGAACCAACGATAAAGAAATATTACGCGGCGAAGGCATGGCGTTCTATTCTGCAGACGAGGTGATCATTGCTTACAATGAAAACCGCGTTGACCTGCACGCATGGATCAAAGTGAAAACCAACGTACGTAATGCAAATGGTGAACTGGAAAAGAAACTGATCGAAACTACAGTAGGTCGTATCCTGTTCAACCAGTTTGTTCCTGTTGAAGTTGGTTTCATCAACGCATTGTTGACTAAAAAGTCTTTGCGTGAAATCATCGGTGATATCATTGAAATCACCAACGTTCCAAAAACAGCTAAATTCCTTGATGATATCAAGCAACTTGGTTTCCGTATGGCGTTCCGCGGTGGTTTGTCGTTCAACCCACAGGATTTGATCATTCCGGATGCGAAAGAAGAATTGCTTGAACAAGCTAAAGTTGAAGTTGACGAAGTTTGGGATAACTACAACATGGGTCTTATCACAAACAACGAGCGTTATAACCAAATCGTAGATATCTGGTCAAGAGTCGATACGCGTATCACCGAAACGCTTATCCGCGAAATGCAGAATGATAAACAAGGGTTCAACTCAGTTTACATGATGCTTGACTCAGGTGCCCGTGGTTCTAAACAACAGGTAAAACAGCTTGCAGGTATCAGAGGTTTGATGGCTAAACCAAGAAAATCAGGCTCTACAGGTTCTGAGATCATTGAGAACCCGATCCTTTCTAACTTTAAAGGCGGTCTGAACGTATTGGATTACTTCATCTCTACGCACGGTGCCCGTAAGGGTCTTGCCGATACAGCGTTGAAAACAGCCGATGCCGGTTACCTGACTCGTCGTCTGGTAGACGTTGCACAGGACGTTGTAATTACAGAAGAAGATTGTGGAACATTGCGTGGTATCGCTACTTCAGCATTGAAAGATAACGAAGACGTAATCGAACCACTAAGCGATAGAATTGAAGGTCGTACTTCACTACATAACGTATATCACCCGACATCAGAAGAACTGATCGCCGAAGCTGGTAAAGAAATCTCTGCTTCAGTTGCGAAGAGAATTGAGGAAGCAGGTATCGAGACAGTTGAGATCCGTTCTGTATTGACTTGTGAAAGCAAACGCGGAACTTGCGTTAAGTGTTACGGTAAAAACCTTGCAACAGGTTACCTGGCACAAAAAGGTGATGCCGTTGGGATCATCGCAGCACAATCAATCGGTGAGCCTGGTACACAGTTGACACTTCGTACCTTCCACGTGGGTGGTGTTGCCGGTTCTGCATCAGTAGAATCTACATTACCAGCTAAATTCGATGGTACTATCCAGTTCGACGGTTTGCGTACAGTAACTACCGAAAACAAAGAAGGTGATAAAGTACAATTGGTAATCGGTCGTACAGGTGAGGTTCGTATCATGGATATTAAAAATGATCGTCTGTTGATCACAAGTAACGTTCCTTACGGTGCTACCTTGCTGGTAAAAGATGGTCAGAAAATTGCCAAAGGCGAACCAATCTGCTCATGGGATCCATACAATAACGTAATCGTTTCTGAGATCAATGGATCGGTGAAATTTGATAACGTTTTGGAAGGTTTCACTTACCGTGAAGAAGCCGATGAGCAAACAGGTCACCGCGAGAAAGTGGTTATCGAATCAAAAGATAAAACGAAACTTCCTTCAATTGCAATCGAAGGAAAAGAGGTTAAATCATACAACTTGCCTGTTGGATCTCACATCGTAATCGACGAAGGTGAAGAAGTAAAAGCAGGTCAGGTATTGGTGAAAATCCCTCGTGTACTTGGTAAATTGAGAGATATCACGGGTGGTCTGCCACGTGTAACTGAGTTGTTCGAAGCTCGTAACCCGGCAAACCCTGCAGTAGTATCTGAAATTGATGGTGTGGTTTCTTTCGGTAACATCAAACGTGGTAACCGTGAGATGATCGTTGAAGCAAGAGACGGTGTTGTTAAAAAATACCTTGTACCTCTTACACGCCAGATCCTTGCACAAGATGGTGACTTCGTAAAAGCAGGTACGCCATTGTCTGATGGACAAGTTGCTCCTTACGATATCCTGAACATCAAAGGACCTTACGCAGTACAAGAGTACGTTGTAAACGAAATTCAAGAGGTTTACCGTTTACAGGGTGTACGTATCAACGATAAACACATCGAGGTTATCGTACGTCAGATGATGCGTAAAGTAACCATCGTTGATCCAGGTGATACTAAATTCCTTGAAGACGATACTGAAGATAAATTTGACTTCATGACAGAGAACGACTGGATCTTCGATAAGAAAGTCGTTACAGAACCAGGTGAAAGCACTAAGCTGAGAGCCGGTCAAATTGTTAGCCTACGTGATGTAAGAGAAGAGAACTCTATCTTGCGTCGTTCAGATAAGAAACTGGTTGAATTCCGTGATGCTAATCCTGCAACATCTCAACCGCTGTTGTTGGGTATCACAAAAGCATCATTGGGTGTACAAAGCTGGATCTCAGCTGCGTCATTCCAGGAAACAACTAAAGTATTGTCATCAGCAGCGATCATGGGTAAAACCGATGATATGCTTGGCTTGAAAGAAAACGTAATCACAGGACATGCAATCCCTGCGGGTACTGGTCTACGTGACTTCGAAAACATGATCGTAGGTAGCAAGGAAGAATATGAATTGCTCCAAACTACTCGTGAAGCCATGACTTTTGACGACGAAGAATAATTATATTTCCCAGGTCTCTCTTCTCTGGAGAGGGAAGGAATAGATAAAAGGTAGGAAGTGTTAAAACTTCCTACCTTTTTTTGGTAGATGACCACCGAGTTCTAAGTTTGCTATGTGAAACAACCATGGTATTTATAGACTGGCTTTATTTTTTTGTAATAATCTTGTGGCGTTTATTCTCCGAAAGCTTATCTTCGGCACCGGTTTTTCTAACGTAAATAATTAGATCCGTTTATCTATTTTAAAACCCTTAAAATAGGTTACAAGAAATTAATTTAAAAATCATCATGAAGCATCTCTCCACAATTCTAAGTGTTATTGCTCTTGCTCTAATTGCTGTGCTTTTTTACTTCCAGTTTTCAACCAAAAAAACTCACACTGAAAGCCACGCTGGTCCCGCAGAAAAAGACAACAGTTTTAAGATGGCTTACTTCGATATTGATTCTTTGCAAAACAACTATCAATTCTACAAGGATGCTCTTGAAGAATTGAAATCGAAAGAGCAATCAATGAATAATGAATTGCAATCACTTGAAAAAAGTTATCAAAGGAAGATCCAGGAGTGGCAGCAACGCGGTTCATCCATGAGCCAGTCAGAAGCAGAAGCTGCAAACAGAGAGTATCAGCAAATGCAGGCAAACTACCAGCAAAGAAGAGGCATGTTGGAGCAGCAGATAGGTAATTTGCAAATGGAAAAAAGAAAGAACATTAAAGAGAAAATCGAGGCATTCCTGAAAGATTATAACAAGGACAGGAAATATGCTTACATCCTGTCTTATGAGCCAGAATTGATGTTCTACAAGGATTCAGCTTACGATATCACTGCCGATCTTATTAAAGGTTTAAATGCCGGATATCAACCAATAAAAAAATAGGCGGCCAATAAATAATTTAAAAATGCGTTCTCAACAGGACGCATTTTTTATGCAATTTATTACCACTAGTAAGATTTGCGCCAGCCTTAAAAATCCTAGACATGAGCTTACCGATTTATGTTGTTGATGCATTCGCAGAAAAACTGTTTCAAGGCAATCCTGCCGCTGTTTGTCCGCTTCAGGAATGGCTTCCGGATGCTGTGATGCAGAAATTAGCAGTTG
>Ga0318567_10000332_pt1 | contig 20541 bp, 16 predicted proteins | sample GRESIP088b5f20_FD_203691 | JGI IMG/M metagenome (GOLD analysis project Ga0318567, IMG submission 203691) | Tropical soil microbial communities from Luquillo Experimental Forest, Puerto Rico - GRE.SIPMG.088b5f20 | ecosystem: Environmental > Terrestrial > Soil > Tropical forest > Bulk soil...
GACAAGCTCAGCGTGACAGCGAACACGGAGTGTCAGGCTGAGCTTGTCGAAGCCCGTAGTCGCGCCTGTTTTTACTTTTTACTTTTGAATTTTTACTTAACATGAAACGATTCACAGGAAAATTACTCACGCTGTTTTTTTGGTTTGTTTGTTTGTTTGCAAAAGCACAAACCAAACAACCGAATATTTTGATCATCATTTCTGATGATCATGCCTACCAGGCGATTGGCGCCTATGGCAGTAAGATGATGCCAACTCCAGGCATTGACCGGCTGGCAAAAGAAGGCGCGATATTCAAAAATGCATTTGTTACCAACTCTATTTGTGGGCCGAGCAGGGCATGCATCCTTACCGGCAAATACAGTCATGTTAATGGATTCAAGGACAATATGAGCAGATTTGATGCCAGCCAGGATGTGTTTGTAAAAAGGTTGCAGTCTGCCGGATATCAAACAGCTTGGTTGGGCAAATGGCACCTTGAATCAAAGCCACAGGGATTTGATTATTGGGAAATAGTTCCCGGACAGGGCCACTACTACAATCCGGATTTTATTCAAATGAATGGAAAGACGGTGAGAAAAGAAGGATATGTTACGAACATCATTACCGACATGGCCGAAACATGGTTGACGAATAGAGACACTTCTAAACCATTCTGCCTCGTCGTAGGACATAAAGCTACACACCGTGTATGGATTCCTGACACGCAGGACCTTGGCCGCTTTGACAGCATCAAGTATCCTTTGCCTGCCAACTTCTACGACAAGTATGAAAATCGCTATGCCGCTGGTCGCCAGGATATGAACATCGCACATACGATGCGTTTGGGCTATGATTTGAAAGTAATGCCCGATACCGGATTTGGTAAAGAGAATTACACCCGTATGAATGCTGAACAACGCAGAGCATTTGATGCCTACTACAAACCGATAGAAAAAGATTTCCTGTCAAAAAATTTAACTGGCAATGCGCTTACCGAATGGAAGTATCAAAGATACATTCATGATTACCTAAGTACAGCTGCATCACTGGATAGAAACATTGGGGCGTTATTGGACTACCTGGATAAAAATAATCTTGCACAAAACACACTCGTTATCTATTTGTCGGACCAGGGATTTTATTTGGGAGAGCATGGATGGTTCGACAAAAGATTTATGTACGAAGAGTCAATGAAAACACCAATGCTGGCAAGGTTTCCAAAGGTTATTAAACCTGGAACAGTGTACAAAGATTTAGTGATGAACATTGATATCGCACCAACCGCACTGGAGCTTGCGGGGCTTCAGGTGCCAAAGGAAATACAGGGCCAATCAATGCTGCCATTATTTAAAAACAAAGAGTATAAGTCAAGGGATGCTGTGTACTATCACTATTACGAATGGGGTGAACATTCTGTGATGCCGCATTTCGGTATAAGAACTTCAAGATATAAACTGATCCGTTTTTACCAGGTCGCAGATAAATGGGAATTGTATGATCTAGCGAAAGATCCACATGAAATGCATAACGTTTTCGGCGAAAAGAAATACGAAAAAGAACAGGCAAAATTGATGACGAGATTGAATGAGTTGGTGAAGCAGTACAATGATGCGGAAGCGGCAAAGGTGTTGGGAAACCCGTAGGGGCGAATTGCATTCGCCCTTGCAACGCCGCCACGAATGATCCGGGTTTTTGTCTCGTCCAATAAAGAACAAACAGCTGAAGTGTGCGACGCAACAGAAGTTTAATAGCAATACAAAAGCTGACTACATAAATATTTATGAAAACAAAATTTGGAATACCTTATTTGCTTTTAGCAGCGTGTCTTCTTAATGTAAATGCTGCGCATGCACAAACGCCGGTGCCTACAACGGCACAACTTGAATGGCAGCAGGAGGAAACCAATGCATTCATTCACTTTACGGTGAACACGTTTACTGATAATGAATGGGGATCCGGCTCAGAAGATCCTTCAATATTCAATCCGGCAAAATTGGATGCGAAGCAATGGATAAAAGCATTGAAAGATGCGGGCATAAAAACCGCCATTCTAACAGCCAAGCATCACGATGGGTTTTGTTTGTGGCCCTCAAAATATACTGAACACAGCGTAAAGAACAGTCCCTGGAAAAACGGAAAAGGAGATGTGGTGAAAGAAGTAGCGGATGCCTGCCGTGAACTGGGCGTTAAATTCGGTGTGTATCTTTCTCCATGGGACAGGCATGAAAAAAGTTATGGTACACCGGCTTACAATGATTACTATAAAAACCAGTTAAGAGAATTGCTTACTCAATATGGCGATATAGCAGAAGTATGGTTTGATGGAGCGAAAGGCGAGAAGGAAAAAGACATGCAATACGACTTTGCCGGCTATTGGAAAATTGTGAAAGAATTGCAACCGGATGCCATTATATACTCCGCCATCGGGCCGGGCGCAAGATGGGTTGGAAATGAAAAAGGACTTGCCGGTGACCCCTGCTGGTCAACGATAAACACGGAAGGAATGTATCCGGGCAAAGCGGACAAGAATCATTTGAATAGCGGAGATAAAAATGGTACGCAGTGGATTCCTGCCGAAGCAGACGTAAGCATTCGTCCGGGTTGGTTTTACCATGCAAAGGAAGATGATAAGGTAAAGACTCCGCAGCAGTTGGTGAGATTATATTATGAATCCGTTGGCAGAAACAGTCTGCTGTTGCTAAATGTGCCGCCAAACAAAGACGGGCTTTTTTGCGAACAGGATATACATGCCTTGAAAAGATTCAGAGAAATTTTGGACTCAACTTTTTCCCAAAACCTGTTGACAGGAAAGAGAACAAAACAATTGACAGATGCGAAGCTGAACACCTTTACAACCATTAAAGAAGGCGATTCTCTTGAGTTTTCGCTGGATGGCCGTAAGACCTTTAACAGGATCGCATTGCAGGAAAATATTGCCAATGGTCAGTTTGTAGAAAGTGGAGATATTATGTATTGGAACGGAGCGGAATGGGCGCCATTAAAATCATTCGCAACAATAGGGTATAAGAGATTGTTGAGGTTTAATGATGTATCAGCAGACAGAATAAAAATTATCATCAGGAAAACAAAAGACGGGAAGCCTGCGCAGTTGGCTGAGTTTGGTTTGTATAAGGCAGCAGCGGGAGAAATCAATTGAAAATTGAAAGTTGAGAATTGAAAATGCATTCAGCTTCTTATAGAAAGTTTTGTATGAAAAAAATTGCGGTATTTATTGTTGCATTATTCGGCTTGTCGTATGCGCATGCGCAGGATGATCTGGACCTTGGTGCCATGTTGCAAAAAAATCAGGACAGCAGCCAGGTATTTAAATCGGATGATTATTATACATGGTGCAGCAGTGTGATAAAAGGTGAAGACGGCAAGTATCATATGTTTTACTCAAGATGGCCGCATGGGAAACGTGCATTGACTGACGACTCGATGAATTACATTTTCGATGGATTCAGTGGTTGGCTCAAGTACAGTGAAATAGCATATGCTACATCCGATAAATTGGAAGGTCCTTATCACTACGTAAAAACAATTTTGAAAGGAACAGGTAACAGGAATGTTTGGGACAGCTATACCATGCACAATCCGCAGATCAGAAAATTTGGCAAATACTATTACCTGTACTACATCAGCAATTCGTTTGATTCAAGTTTTACTTTGCCCGGCAAGCCACGTGATCAGAAATGGATGCATTGGCTGCAATACAATTGCACACAAAAGGTGGGTGTGTTGAAAGCCGCTTCCCTGAAGGATTTGGTCAACGGGAAATTTGAAAAGCCTGCGCAGCCAATCATGCAGGCAGATCATGAACATAGCTTTGAAGTAACTACCAATCCAACTGTTACAGAAGGCCCCGATGGTAAGTTTTACATGATGTATAAATCACGCAAACCTAACGTGGGTAACATGACGATGTGGATGGCTGTTTGCGATAAACCGGACGGCGTTTTCAAAACCATATCTGAAGTGTTTACCAAACCAGAAATGGCCTGCGAAGATCCTTGCCTGTGGTACGATAAAAAGAGAAAAAGATTTTATGCTGCTGTGAAGTACTATTCAAATGCTAAAGTATTGGCGCCGAATTTTGGCGACCTCGCACTCATTACATCTGAAGATGGTAAGACATGGATACCTGCAGCGCATTCTGTAATTTCTCCGAAAGTGTTGCAACTAAAGGGACAGAAGCAAATTAATCTTGCGCACCTCGAAAGACCATTTGTTGTTACGGACATCAACGGACAGCCGAAAGCCTTATTTGCAGCGGCTTCTATTGACGAGCCATCAAAAGGTGATGTGGTTAAGCCTGCGCCGGCGAATAATAGTTTTAATGTGAGTTTTTTGTTACAGTAGGGGCGAATTGAATTCGCCCTGGGTGCACATCAAGGATGCAACAAGCATACAAGGAAGGGCCGCATTAAAAAAAATGGACAAACCGATTTTGGGTTTGTCCATTTTTTATTGATAGAGACGGATAATCCGTCTGTACGTTATTATGGTTTTATCAAATCTTCCGGAGATGGAGCTTCCTTTTTAATGTTTCCTCCTTTATTTGAAAATTCATAGAAAAATATTCTGCCGTATTCCTGATCAGTAGTACGGAATAAAGCACTCATGCCATCACTAATTTTCCAAAGGTCGGCGCCCATCGTGGAGACAAAATCAGGGTCCAGTTTTTTACCAAGTTCAGCAGATGTTTTGTATTCTCCGTTTTCCTCCTGAACATACAGGGGCGCTTTAATTTTACCACCTTCTACCATTATTTTTCCCATGAAACAATGGCAACTTTCACCGCTTTTAAATGTAATAACAACTTTTTGCATTCCGTCCGGAACGGGTTTTGCGCCGTGTGTGCGCATGTAATCGTACCATTTAGTATAGCAATTCGCCGGAGCGGCCGCAGTGTCGATTTTTTTGACTGCCATTGCGGTATCAACCATTGGTTTTGCTGTATCTACAATGGGCTTGACAGCTGTATCAGTCTTTTGCGTTGGCGGGTTCTGTGCCTGTACAAAGCAAGAGAAGGTCATACAAACGATTACGGTAATGAAAAAGGATTTCATAATGTGTTATTTAAATGAAGTGATGATGTATATGCGATGATTTTAAAGATATATAAAATAGAAGCGAAGGGGTAAGTTTTACAGTTAAACCGGTTGCTGTTTGAACCTTCTTTCCAGCGTATTTCGGCTTCCATTGAAACAGTTGGAAAAATATTTCCCTTGCCGTTATTTTTTTATTATATTTAAGTAAGAATTTGTTTATAACACTCATGTGTAATAGCAGTTTTTCCTGAATTGTTATTACCGTATTCTCCCCGGAACAGTGTCAAATCAGACAGGCTTTTACGTTTATCAGCAATAAGATTAGAGTTAAGTCAACAAGAGCAGTGTTACGTGATTTACTGTAGAAGGCACAGTGCGACTGTATTACAAGCTTTGACTTTTGACTTACTTCCAGCTCCACGATCAGTTCTCTCCGCAGCAATGCTTTAATCCAACTGATTGAAATTCCACGCGATTTGCATTCTTCATTATTTAATAATAGTACTCACCCCTAAAAAGTCATCTTATGTTAGCAATCAAGGAAACTACTCCGCTTGAAAGCGCTGGCTACCGCTCACTCGTAGACGATATTCTTTCCCAGGCCATTACCGGCGAACTTATTGGAATGAGCAATTTTGCTTCTTTATGCGGCGTCATTGATGACGTTGATGAAAAGATGGAAGCTTCTGAACACTCCAACTGCGAACGCGGTCATGCGGAAGGTTTTATCAACATCGCAAAAAAATACAACTACGAACCCCTCATCAATCTCGACGGCTATTACTGGAAAAATGTTCGTGAGTGTTTTTTAAAATATGCCAATCAAAAAGATTTTATCGGCTGCATCATCATACAGGAAGTGATGCTGGAATGCTTTGCCGTAAGCATGTACAAAGATGTTGGCGAAGCGCTGGAAGGTGAAATTGGAGAACTGTTTGCCGCCATTTCCAAAGAGGAACAAGAACATATTGAACATTCGATCGATTTACTGCAAGCCGAGATGAACAAGGATCCTGAAGGTTTTTATAAAAAGGTGGAACAGATCCATCTTGACTGTATGACTATTCTTGGCGAATGGACCGCCAAGTCTGATCTGAAGGGCCACTGCGGCGTTTGCAAGGGAACCTGCATGAAGGAATCGCTTCACTACGCCGGGCTTGATCTTGCTGCAGTAAGAGGAAACGCATTGAATTTGTATGTGAAAACGTTGGATCGTATCGGTTTGCCCGGTGAAAAAACATTGCAATGGATAATCAACCTGCCGGCGTAAAATTCGCACTCATGGGTCACCAGGATTCATGGGAAACGGTAAGGCAGTTTGTAAATACACTTCGTGTGGTGGATGTTCATGGCGAGTTGTCCGTTGAAAAAATACGCGAAGTGTATACCTACATGCCGTCGAGAAAACTTTTTGACATTAGCGTCAGCTCTGCCGTTTCTCCATCCATAAACGGTGCATACATAGAGACATTCATTTCGCCCGATGAACTTGATGAGGCCCACCTCAGAAAGAACATCAGCAAAGTGAAGGAAGCCTGTATGTTAGCTGCAAAAATGGGCGCCCGCATCGTTTCTCTCGGTGGCTTTACTTCCATTGTTTTAGAAGCAGACAATGATTTTTTCAGCAATATTGATAACACTTATTTCACAACCGGCAACACGCTAACCGCTGCCTTTGTTGCCGATGGAATTGAAAAAGCCTGCCATCATTGGAACGTGGAGATTGCTCAATCTACAATGCTTATTATTGGTTCAACCGGCGACATTGGTTCGGCCTGTGTAAAATATTTTTCAGGAAAAGTGAAACAGCTTTTGTTATGTGCCCGACAGCCGGGCCGCTTAAAAAAGCAATCAGTTGAACTATCAGAAAAAAACATTGCGCATATTGCCAGCACCACACTAAAAGAGTTGATTGCAAAGGCAGACATTGTAATAAGCGTTGCAAGTTCGATGATCAATGCTGACGACTTCATTCATTTGCCGAAGCATGCTATTGTTTGTGATGCCGGCTATCCAAAGAATCTCAGGAATATTTATTTGAAAAATCATGAACGTCTTTTTTACGGCGGAATGGGTGTTGCCAAACATGGATTTGAATTTGGAAAAAACGCTCATGAAATACTGTACAGGTTTCCCGTGCAGAACGTTGCCCATGGCTGCATGCTGGAAGCGATTGTACTGGCAATGGAAGAAAACTATTGCGCTTTCTCCAAAGGAAGAGGAAATATTACTGAGACGGCAATGCAGGAAATAAAAGCAATGGCAGCAAAGCACGGCATAGTAACGGCTCCGCTTTTTAACGATCATTATATTTCCGAAACGTCCCTCAAAAAACAAACTTATGAATGGTAAATCTACCAACGGCCAGGTGCAACTTTCGCGCCTCATCTTTACCCACAACTGGGAAGATCCTGCAATGGATGAAAGGGCTTTAAAAATAAAAGAAGGCGACACTGTTTTTACGATCACTTCAGGAGGATGCAACACGCTTGGCTTCCTGAGATTTGATCCTGCCGCGATTTTTTGTGTCGATATCAATCCTGCACAGAACCATTTGATGGAACTGAAAAAAGCAGCGTTCAGCAAACTTGATCATGAATCGCTGTGGCGGTTTTTCGGATTGGGAGATTGCGACCGTCCCGGAATTTTTCGAATATTGAACAACGATCTTACGCCCGAGGCGCAAAGCTTTTGGAAGGCAAACTTAAATACGGTGAAGAACGGAATTATTATGAACGGACGTTACGAAAGATTTGTGAAGCTTGCGGGGAAATTGCTTGCTCTGCTTGAGGGTCGTAAAAAAGTAAATACGTTCTTTTCGCTTCGATCAACAGTGGAACAAAAAAAGTTTTACGATGAAAGATGGGACAACAAAAGATGGCAATGGATATTTAAAACGATGTTCAATAAAAAAAGGCTCGCGAAGAAAGGACTTGTAAGCGACTATTTTCACTTTGATGATGGCTCGTCTTCTTTCTCTGAAAGCTTTTACAAAAGAGCCGGACACGTAATGAAAGACATTCCGGTTCAAAGCAATTATTTCATCGCTCTGTATCTCCTTGGTCACTACCTTGACCACGACAATATTCCGGAGTATTTAAAGGAGGAACATTTTGAATGTCTCAAAAAAAACGTTGACAGGGTCAATCCTGTTTCAGAGGATAGTAAATACTGGCTGGAAAAACAACAGGACAATATGTTTGATGCATTTGCTTTGTCAAACATCTGCGAACTGATGGATGGTGCCGATACACGCAAGCTTTTCGACGAAGTGATACGAACGGCAAAACCCGGCGCCAGGATCATTTTCAGAAACCTGATGATTCCACGCGAAGTGCCTGAAGAACTGCGATCCGTTATCATAAAAGATGAAGCCCTTAGCAATGAATTGCAACAAGCCGACCGTTCCTTCGTGTATGGAAAAGTAGCGGCTTATGTTGTAAACAAATGAGTGTGTTGAATTCAGTGAAAAGATAAACACGTAGACTAAATTTCGAAAAATGAAAGACGATGGTCATCAATACCCCATTCCCGCAACATTGAATGTTATCATTGTTTGCGTGACTTCAATGCTTTATTTCCTGCTATTGTACCAGGCAGGACAGGCAAGTAGTGTGTGGGCTATTGTTGCTTATGGGCTGTTGTTTGCAATAGTAATGATTCCTGTTTATTCGCTGATGCATGAAGTTGCACATAATACATTGCTTCCCAACAATTGGTGGAATAATTTTCTGGGCAGATGGTTGTGTACGCTTTTTATCATTCCATTTACTTTCTACCGGCACTGTCACCTGAGGCACCATAAAAAAAACAGAACAGATGTTGAAGTGTGGGAACTTTATTTTGAAGAAAAAGATAAGCGGAACACCTACGGCAACCTTTATTTAATGATGGTTGGATGCGGGTACCTGGCATGCTGGTTGTCAGTAATTCTTTTTGCCATTTCGCCGCCGGCATTGTATTCTTCGTTCTTCAAAAAAAGCAAAATAATCGCAGGGTTCCTCGAAGGCAGCAATCAAAAAGAGAAAGTAGCCACCATGCGATGGGAGAGTTGGCTGACGATATTTTTGCAGATTGCTTTCGTTGTCGCTTTGCAAATTCCATTTCTCACGTGGCTCACAATGTTCCTGATTCACGGTCTTGTATGGTCATCGCAGAACTACGTGAATCATGCATTCAGTCCAAGAGACATCATCAATGGCGCACATAATTTGAAAATGCCCATCTGGCTGAAGCCCGTTTATTTGAATTTTAATGTTCATCTCGCTCATCATCAGAATCCCAAAATTCCTTGGATACATCTGCCAAATTTTATTAAAAAGGGAGAAGGCAGAATTGCTTTTTTTAGAAACTATCTGCGTCTGTGGAAAGGGCCCGTGCCGAGCAATGAAAAGGCGCCGAATTGTAATGAGGATTAGTGTAAGTCGCCGGTTGATTTTTATTTCGATTGGCAAAAAATATTAAGGACGATAAAATCAAATTTTACAACAAATGAATTTGAGAACAGCAACGCTTGAAGACAACCATGCATTGGCAGAGCTATCCAGGCATACACCAATGGAGGGAACTATTTCCGTTTGCATTCAAAGAAGCCCTGACTTCTTTTCATTGCTGCATCGAATGGGTACACCGCATGTAATAGTCGCTGAAGAAAACGGAATCATAATAGGTTGTATTTCCATTGTAAAAGAAGAAATGATTTTGTCGGGCAAGTCAATACCACTCTATTATCTGTGTGATCTAAAGGTTCACCCAGATCATCGAAGTAAGAAAGTGGGTACCAAACTTTCGATGGCACTGCACGAATATCTTAAGCAGCAAAACGCCGATTTGTTGTTTACTACGGTTGCTGACAACAATCACAAGGTAATGCCCATCATTAATGGAAAGGCGGGAATAGATGGAACGATCTCAGCGGGCAAGTTTTATATTCTTCAACTGGTGCCGAAGAAGAAAATGAAATCCACGAGCGACTATTCAATTATACACTATAATAACGAAGATGATGTACTCGACAGGCAGTTACAATTCGCTAAAAAATATGTGTTGCATCCCGAGGTAACAGCAGACTACTTAAAAGACTGCCTGCATTTTGCTGCGATGAAAGATGACAAGATTGTTGCCGTTGTTTCATTAACTGACCCCGGACAACTCAAGCAAAATGTTTTGAACAGAATTCCCTGGTACTATAGTGTGGCAATTGGTTTTTTAAGAATGGCAAAACCCGTTTTACATACGCCACACCTGCCACGCACAGGTGAGGCGATCCGCATGTTGTACGTAAAAGATTTTTCGTATCTCCCTGAACATGAGAATGCATTGGTGTCGCTCATCGAATATGCCAATCAATATGCATGGTTGAATAACTACAGTTTCTTATCCATCACCTTTCACGAAAACGATCCATTGAGATCGAGGTTTAAAAAGTTCATGGCGTTCCCTTTTGTTGCGCATGGTAAGATTTGCAGCCTGCAAAACAACCAGGAGATATTAAGTGAAATAAAAGGCGGAAATGTTTTTAAAGATTTTTCGCTGGTGTAATGTGGGGTGTTCCTTACTAGTTAGCACATCTTCATAAAATGTTATTAACTTCCTGCAGTAAATAACTGCACCAACAAAATCAATTTAATCATGGCGATTGACAACATTAAGATATTCCTTCTTTATTGTTCAAGTATGGGAAGGGAGGCTTCTTTTTTTGACCTGGCTCAGCGAAAGGATGGTATGGACTTGGAACACTACACGCCTTATGGATTTTGGGGTATTGGAGGGGGAATGGAAATAGTCACTAATGATTATCATTCAATCTTTCGAAGTACCGATTTTCATTACCTGGTCAAGGTAACGAATTTTCTAATAAACTCTATATATTGGATACATGGAAAAAGGTGCGATAGGTTTGACATAGACGATGATTATCCAAACGATGTGGTGCTGAGAACAACAGGCAATAAAGAGATTCGTCTCACAAATAATAATACGGATAGCGAAGTACAACTATCGTTTACTCTGCAAGGAAAATCCTTTAATTACGAAAGAGGAATACGTTATTTTGAAGGCGTTACAATAAGCAAAGTCGAATGGACTAATGCTGTAACTCTGGCCTTGAATGAGTATTTTGAGGTGTTAATAAGAGTTATTGATGATAATGCAGATGATCAAACAAGTAAAGTTATGTTAGGCTATTATGACGTTTGGAAAAACATAAGCGTACCGATTGAATAGTGCCACTAAATATATGCCAATGCCTGAAATTCCACGCAAACCGTCATACACACTCAAGACGATCTATTAATTTCCTCCATAGCAAGAACAATCAAACTCGCACCCACTAAGTAGAGCAGCAACCTTCTCATGCAAAATGTATATTTTTTTTAACAGTGACGGATAGACTAATTCTATTTATCGTTTCTATATTGTTGCCGGAAACAACGAGCTGGATTGACAGCATCATTTAGTTAGCGGAGCTCAGTTAACAGGAATGATTTGCTGCCAATTTAAAACATGCCCGCTTCGTACACGATAGTACAGAAACCCCATTTAGATACTTTATGAAAAAAGAACTACTCCTATTCCTGTTATCATCGCTTTCATTTTTTGCGAACGCTCAAAAAACATTCACCATACGGTATACTTACAAATACAGCAAAGAAATGAGCGATTCTTTCATGTACAAGCTTTTAAAACCTAATTCATGGATGGCCACGGGAGAATCGCCATTTTTTTACAATGATCAGATAGTGGATTTTGGCAAGAACGATAGTGTTTGCGTAACCACTTGCAACTACCAGGTGGCAGATACATCCTGTGGTGTTATTTTTGAAGGCTTCGGACAGGAAAATTTTATAATTCCCGGCGACACCATGGATGTAGGTATTACGCCATTAACAAAAGATTCTGCAGATGCCATGTTAAAGGTTTACTGGCCCACAAGACTTGCCAGGCTTACATTCTCCGGAACCAATAAATATGTTTACGAATTGTTCGACTCTCTGCAATATTTTATCGGGCGCGACATCAGATACTTACAGAATGTTCCCATCGCAAGAGAAGACGATACAACTAATTGTTACAGCCTTGCAACGGGACAATATAAAAACAGAGTTGATTTTTTAAATGCCTATTGTAAGAGACATGATGTACCGGACCGTTTTAAGAAGCTGGCTCTGTCTGAAATGCATGCACTTTATTTATCGAACCTAATAGTTCCTATCTATGCTTACGGTAAAAAAAAGAGTGCCTCGGCAAGATTTCCCGACTATTATTTAAAGGCAATTGAGCAGGAGCAACTCACTGATGAAGGTCTATATTTCAATACGGCGCTTTATGGATATGCGGCGTTCGATTACTGGCTCCACATTGCGGCAAAAGACGATAGTGTTAGTGCAGGGAAATCAACTATGGTCTTCACCAGCATGTACAAGCTGGTAAAAGATAATTGTTCAGATAGTATGCGGGAGCATCTTCTGGGTTATCTTTTGACGTCGTATGCTGAAAGAGGGTACTCCGTTTACGATTCGCTTTTACAAGATTATAATCGCATTTGTAAAGACAAAGCTTTGCTTACACAGGTAAACGATGCTGCTGAGAAGGAAAAGGAGAGGGGCCGGAAAATTAGAGAGATTACTTTCGAGAAGGCTTTGGCTACAGAGGTAGAAGATGTGCATGGAAAGAAACATGCCCTTAAAGATGAGCTGGACAAAAAGAAATTTACCGTTGTTGATTGTTGGGCGTCCTGGTGCGGTCCTTGTTTGAGCCAGCTACCGTATACGAAAAAGATGGAGCAGAAATACCGCAAAGATTTCACTTTCGTTTTTTTATCTTTTGATCGAAATAAAAATGACTGGAACGCGAAGATCAATCAGTTGAAAATTAATAAAAACACTTACCTGCTTTCTGAAGGGTTTAAATCAAACCTGGCATATCATTTTGGTATTAATTCTATACCACGTTACCTGATATTTGACAGCCATGGTAATGTAGTTAACACCAATGCTTCGCGCCCCAGCAAGCCTGAATTTGAAGAAATATTAAACAAGCTGATGGCAGAAAATAAATCGATATCGGCGGTTAGATAACGCGTCAAATACTTTTGTGTAGCTGCTACTAACTTTTCGCCCCGCTGTGGTTGTAACGCTTTACAGGTTGAAATCGTTCTCAATAATTTAAATGCCAGTTTGCAATATACAATGTGAAAATTTAAAGCCAGCCCCATCGGGGCGACACGTTAGTAGAAATGGAAGGTATTTCGCACAATCAAATGCGAGCCCCAGAGGGGCGGCATGTTAAAATTTGCGAAGCGAAAAATCAGGAATGGGGTGCCGCACAAGGACGTGACAGGTTTTGAAAAAGCGTCACGTCAGGTAACCTCAAGGTCAACAATAACATCAAGAATTTTGTAAACTAAAATAATTTAACATGACGCCCCTCTGGGGCTCGCATTAAACGGGCACGTGCTCGCATGGCTGCTGTTGCTACTAATGTGTCGCCCCGCGGGGGCTTTTGCACTTTATAATTTGAACTGTCGCTTACTGCTTTGAACTCTTAATTCCTAATTCCTCCTCTACTCATACAACTCATCCAATTCAAGCTTTTTTATCCTTGCAACAATGGCGCCTTTTGTGCGGCCGAAATGTTTCGCAATATCGCGAAGGACGGCACCATTGCAATACATGACAGTCAGCTCCTGGTCAAGCTCTTCCGTCCAGGGTTTATAGGCAACTTTATGAATCTCTCTTATTTTATCTACTGAATAAGCTTTGTCATTCCCCGAATCTTTCTTTTTAATTGGTGTTCTTGCTTGCGCAGGTGTTGCTGTTTTTTTCTTTTCTTCTTTGCTCTCCTTTTTAATCACATGAATATGGGAAGAACCTGGAAAGGCTTTGGGCAAAAGGGTTTCGGGAATGTACAAAGTGTTCTTGGTTCGCGTCACGGCAACATACAAGAGGTTGATCTCTTCATTAAGTTTAGCAACATTAACGTCCACGCTTTGCTTGTTCTTTTCTAATTTTTCCTCTGAAATAAAATCGTCGACAATCTGAATCGCATCATACTCCATTCCTTTGCAACGGTGAACGGTTGAAAAAATCATTTCCGCTTTTTCCTTGTCGTCATTGCCAATGTGCTTGTCTTTAATCGCTTTGATGATCCCCGGAATTTCGTTTCCATATTCTTTTACAATTTCCACCATCATGCCAAGCTGCACATCTTCCGTTTTTTCTATGTAGTCTTCCAGCTCGTCAAGATCTTTCATTTCCCTGATGAGCCCGTCTTTAATGAGATTGCGCTTGTCATTGTATAAACTGAGAACATCGTAAAGAGAAGCACCCTCGTCTGCATAAGTGTAGGAATTGATGTTGCCTTCAAAATAAATGTTCTTTATTTTCTTCTTCTCCGTTATGTATTCAATGGCCTTCAAAAGCAGTCCCAGGTTTGTTCTGGCGATCACGGCTTTTGATTTTACCTTATTGGTTTTTCCTTTTCCTGTAATGGCAAACTCCGGCTCGTCACCAATATGTTTTTTCCATTTCAATACTTCGATTGCCAGGTTTGCAACGTCTTGCGTAAAACGAAAACTGGTTGATAAATTGTAGGTTTTGAAATTTGCTTTCTCCAAAGAGTTCACGGCAAAGCGCCAACCGTAAATTTGCTGATGCGTGTCGCCAACAATTACTTTTGTTGCTTTTTGCTTAAAGAAAACATCAAGCATTGCCGACGAAGCATCCTGTCCTTCATCGAAGAGAATGTAATCGTAGTGAAGCGTTGGATTGGAGAGTTGAAATTTTTTCAGATAGAAGTCGTGCGTGATCTCAATCTCACCTTTATCCATTTTGCTCAATAGCAATCGCGTTTGTTTTTCTATGTAAGCGTAAAAACTTGTTGCAAATGCGTGTGCCTTTTCATCGGAAATGGTATCGAGATAATTTAACTCCTGTATTTTTTGTTTGTCGCTGTTGCAGAAATAAGCGATGAATTTGTTGATGTGATTGGCGACTATATGTTCAGCGTGTTTCTCGCCATTGCCCTGCAGGCCCAGCAATTCAGCAATTTCGCTTGTCTTATAGCCCTGTGATCTTACCTTGTAATTATGTTTGAAAACAACATGTTTGTACGCAAGCGAATGCGCGGTTTCAACTTTCACATTGTCAAGCTCCAAATCTGCAAACTTTTTTTGAGCTTCCAGTTTTACGGATTTGTTAAAAGCAAGGTAAAGAATTCTCGAACCTTTGGGTCGTGTTTTTGCATATTCAATAATCGTCGTTGTCTTGCCGGATCCTGCAACAGCATTGATCTTGATGTTGCCCGTTGATTTGATAATATTATGTTGTTCAGGTGTAAGCTTCATTTTAAAAAATCGTTTTGCAAGTTACAACTTAGCGGTTCACATTTTCATGGACGGTCAGAAAATCCGCTACATCTTTTGTCCATTCCGTTTTGTACTTCGTTAAATAGTTTTCGTGCCCGGCAAGCTGGTATGTCTTTAGTGTTTTTTCTCCGGCAAGATTTTTATAAATACCATCAATTTCCCGGCGGCTTACATTTTTATCGTGCTCGCCGTAAAGCAATAATGCCGGGCAGGTGATCTTCTTTGCATAGTCAACCGGGTTATGACCAAAGGCCCAGTAACCGTTTTGCAGGCCACCCCAAAAAACCAGGAGACCGGCCATAGGAAATGTTGGTACATTCATGTTTGTAAACCTTGCACAAACTGTTTGGTACATTGTTCCGAAGGGGCACTCAATGATAATTCCTTTTGGTTGCAGATCGTAATCCTTTACAGCCTTCATGATCGCTACTGCACCCATTGAGGTTCCGAATAAGTAAATGTTATTTACTCCCTTACTTTTCAAATACTCGTAGGCGGTTTTAACCTGCTGCGCTTCTTTAAAGCCAATGGTTGTTGTGTTGCCTTCAGAGCCGCCGCTTCCCATAAAGTCGATCAGAAATGTGTTATACTGCAGGCTGTCAAAAATCGCGGCCTTGTCAAGCATCGATGATTTTTCTCCACCATATCCGTGGCAAAGAATAACAGTACCTTTTACCAGGTCTGCATTTGCAGTATCTTTTTTGTCTAAATACCAACAGTCAATTTTTCTGTTGCTTTGAAGCACGATCGTTTCAAATTGACCCGTTGGTTTTATTTTGTTTGTTGGTCGTGGATTGTCAACTCCAAACAGTAGCGTTTTTATTTTTGTCGAAAAACCTAATTGTTCGGGCTTCTGTGTCTTTTCAATATTGTTGCCGCCGAAGTGAGTGAACTTGTATGAATGAAAAATGGCAACAACATTCATCATTACAAATAAGATTGCGAATGACCACAGAAGCCGTTTCAATATTCTTCGTCGTTTTGTCATTTGAGGTGTAGGGTTTGAAATTATTTTCATGGCACAAAATGGTAACGCATAAAAATAGCGCAATTCATTGTTTCATTTATTTACGTTGCAGGGTGTGTCTGAAATATTTTTTAGTGCCATGCGATTTTGTTCATTATTTTGAAACGTTCTTTTTAACGGGAGATGAATTTTAAAATTATCAAATTATTTCAGTGTCGCACTATCAATAAATTCTTGTGCCTTATCACGCGTCCCCATTGCGTTTTCGTATTTTAAATAATAACTTTACAATCTCAAAACTAAATGCAATGCGACCCCTGCCAAGGTCCTTACCCTTGGTCTTATTCTTCATCTCCTCCGTTTTCAATTTAAAAGCCCAGGATCAGGAAAAAAATGTACACGTTGCAAAAACGTCGATAGTAAAAGAGTCACCTCAAGTAAAAAACAGTCGAACGATTATTAATGCTAAAAGCAATTCAGCCAGTTGTATTTGCAATGTGAATCCTGTAATTGTGCCGCAATCAAAACAAGGTACTACCTGGATCTATCAAGGCATTCCGAATGCATCCTGCAATCCGTTTCCTACTTCATTCAATCTTCCAAACAGTGGTGCGACGCAAATCGTTGATACCTGCGGCGTGTCCAACGTGCAATACAGCTGGAGCATTGCAAGCGGCGGAAATGTCGCATTCATCAATGGTCCAACAACAGGAAGCACGGTTACAGTTTCTATAACCGGAAGTGGAACGTTTATGATCAGACTTTCGAACACAGCAACCTGTAGCGATAGCTCAAGTTGCACGAATGTTACATACTACACCGATTCTGTTAGTGAACAAAGTTGCACCTGCACTGCGGGACCTGTTACCATTACGCCGACGAACAGGCAGGGAAGTCTGTGGACCTACCAGGGTTCTGCCCAGGCGAGTTGTACAGGGCAACATGGAGTTTCTCCAAACTTTGATTCCTGCGCTGTTCAAAACACCACTTACTCATGGAGCATTTTGGCGCAAAATAACTCTGCGTCTATTTCAGGACCTTCAAATGGCCCAACAGTAAATGTGGCAATCAATGGCAGTGGTTCGTTTGAATTGCGGTTAGATGCAACTACAACATGCAGTGATGGTAAGACATGCACCAACTATAATTTTTACACGGACTCCTCTAAAGTGGATTCTGCAAAGCATTGCTCATGCAACGTAGATATTAATTGCGCGAAGGTAAACGAACAGGGAAACGTGCGCACATACACCGGCATACTCAAAGGTGGCTGCACCGGCGAGTTTGGAGCTGCTCCGCCGTATCAGACCTGCGGCATTAATAATGTTGCCTGGTTCTGGCAGGTCGTAGAAGGCAACAATGTTGCGCAAATAGTTGGACCGGCCAACCAGCAAACAGTAAACGTTCAAATAACAGGAACAGGTTCATACACATTACGGGTGCAGGGCGATGTAACGTGCAGCGATGGTAATCAAAGCTGCGGATCCAATAATTTTGATTACTGTAAAGACAGTGCAAATGACAAAACATGCGGCTTTGTTTACACAGAAAGCAATCAGCCTGCGATGTCTGGAGGCTTGAGCAGTGCAACACCAAGGCATCAAAGAATAAGAAGAGATGATTTGGTGAGTCTTATAGCGGAAGGAAAAGATTATGATAAAGTAACCATCGAATGCACGCCTTCTTATCAGTGCGACAACTCTCAAACAAAGAGTACGAAACAAGTTTTGCTCGCAGGCAAAGTACGCTTTGAATGGGAGATACAAAGTGGTGAAGGAAATTTCGTGAAGCTCGGCTTCCTGCCGCAGAATGCAACAAGTGATGCTGGCGACCGCGTTATCTTCCAGCCACCCTTTGTACCGTGGCCAAAAGAGGGAGAACCACCTAACACAAAAACGACCGAAATACTTATTCGGGTAATTGATGAAACAGGCGTTGGTGCTTTGCAGGACAATGATGCGTACGACAAGATCACCATCGTTACAAAAAGGTCATACAATGCAGGAGACAATTATGATGTTGACATAACAAACACGGGTTACACACTTCCTCAGCCATCCATCCAGGATGATAACAATGGTACCTGTTCTGCAGCTTACTCATGGGATAAAAACAATGATCTGAAGAAGCCGATTATCAAACTACCCGCTGTTGCGGATAACAACAAAATGGTGTTAGGAGAATTGATGGTACTGGAAGCAGAGAATCAAAATGAAACCGATGAATTGAAAATGGTTTGTCAGTCTGCAACCTGCAGTTCCGACGGTGGCAAAAAAGATTATCCTGACGACATACAATGGATATGGAAAATAGAAGGAGATGATGGCACCAAAGGAAGCTTTGTGGGCGGCAACATTGGCCGGTATGTCATTTACCAGGCGCCTGATAAAATGCCGGGACAGCAATCGGAATTTTCTGTGTACATCACAACGAGAGTGAAAAACACAGGTGTGCAGATTGATGATATAGAACCGCCGCCTTCCGATTCGATGGCGATAAAAATTTTCAGACCGGGCGTGCAGCTTGAATATCCTTCTTTGGATTGGCTGCCAAAATGGAACAATGTTGTGGAACTAAAATCTTATTTGCTGTACAACGATGGAGGAACCTGGAAACCGGCACTTGCGCACATGGCACGCATTCACTTTTTCGAACTGTTAAACGTTTCCCACGAAAAAGGAATTGCCATGAACTGGCCGCTCCCTGGAACTGCAGATGCTTGCAGGGACTATGCGATGGATGATTTTGATCCGAACATGGAAGTATTTCAACGACCAATCGATCCTCCGGGATTTATTTGTGATGGAGCAAAACACTGGCTGCACACACGTTCACAAAAACCAACCAAAGTAGAAACCGTAACAGTCTTGAGTTTTGACCAGGGCGGCTATGGATTTTTGCGAAGCTTTGCCAACATTAATCATGGTGGTGCAGATAGCATAAAAGGTGAAACGCCGGTATACGAGCCGGTTCCAATTCCTCCGGAACAAGTTGCGCACCCTTCAGGTAGACCGAAGAAAACTATTTACACCGACAACAGAGTGACGATACCTCGTGATGTTGATGAAAACAAAATTGCGGATGGTGGCTGGCGGACAAATGGAAACGTGTTGATAAAAGATCCGGTTAATCCCCGTGATGATAATGACAATCAATTGCCGGGTGATGGATACGACGGAGATGGCTTATCCAATTACGAAGAGTACAGAGGCTTTTTGGTGCAAGGTGATTTTATCCGGACAAATATTTTTCATAAGGACCTCTTTATTAATAATGCGGATAGCCTCAACCTTACAAGTTTCAGGAATGCACTCACCGCAGCGAATGGTGGGAAAGTGGACGTGCATGAAATAAGGAAGTCAGATTATGTTGACAATACAACGCGGGAAATTAATTTCAACTACAATCCTCAGCTGCACTATATGCCGGTGGGTTCTGAACCGCTTCGTGCACAAAAAGGTTTGTGGATGATCGATGGAGAACAGGATGCGAATAAGCCGGGTTTGCTGGGCCATACATTTAGCACTGAGGAAAGATTTGCAACGGTAAACACGCCTCCAAACTGGGTGGCCGGAATTATTGTCTATAGTACTTCGATTAAAAATTTCAGCGAACGCTTTAGTCTGGATGCATCCACGAAGCTGGCACAGGTAGTGGCACACGAGTTGGGTCACGGTATTTCCATGTATCACCACGGTGAAGAAATACGTGCCTTGCATGGCCTGCAAAGTGGCGACATGAATTGTATCATGCGTTACGACAATGTTCCATTATTTAACACGGGAGAAGCAATCGGCCAAATATTTTGTACCAGCCCGAAAGGAACCGCAAACAATGCACTTGTGCCGTGCGATCCACCGGATTGTTATGGAGATGCGGAAAAGGGTAGAGGCGATTGTATTCATCAGTTCAGGATATCGTGTCGCACAATTAATTTCCCAACGCGTTGATAGCTGACTGATTTCTATGGGCCGGGCAGGAGAATAAGGATTGGGCTTTTGTTGCGTCGCACTCTTGTACATTTAGTTCTTTATTCATCGCTTTTGTTGCTCGACTTGTTGATGACATGATGACTGGGTTGGATCAATAGAATTACTTCCGTTGAAGAGTGCGACCTTTGGATTATCCTTAAGATCTTTTACATAAAATTACTATTACTATTATATGGGGGT
>Ga0318567_10000333_pt1 | contig 20526 bp, 16 predicted proteins | sample GRESIP088b5f20_FD_203691 | JGI IMG/M metagenome (GOLD analysis project Ga0318567, IMG submission 203691) | Tropical soil microbial communities from Luquillo Experimental Forest, Puerto Rico - GRE.SIPMG.088b5f20 | ecosystem: Environmental > Terrestrial > Soil > Tropical forest > Bulk soil...
TTGGGCGCCATCGGTTTTGCGCTCGGCTGGCGACCGGCTCCGGCGGCGCTGGCGCTGGGCGCGGCGATCATCGCCCTGGGCACGGCGGGCTTCGCGGCTCTCGGGCTGTTGCTCGGCGGGACGCTGCGGGCCGAGATCGTGCTCGCGATCGCCAACCTGATGTGGTTCGTCTTCGCCGGGCTCGGCGCTCTCACCCTGGAGACGAAGATGATCCCGACCGGTGTCAAGTGGGCCGCGCGGCTCACCCCGTCGGGCGCGCTCACCGAGGCGCTCTCGCGGGCGATGACCCTGTCGGTGGACTGGTTCGGCATCGTCGTCCTCGCGGCATGGGGCGCGGTCGCGGCGCTGGCCGCGCTGCGCTGGTTCCGCTTCACCTGACGGTCGGTTTCAGTCCCGTTCCCTGCGCCGTGCCGTTTCGCGCGACACTGCAACCACGCACACGACACGCGCGTGTGTGCGTGGCTTCAGCCTCGCCGCCACCGGCCCGTGCTACCGGCCGTAAGTTATCCCTCAGCTGTGTACTTGACCTGGGAATACCTGGTGAGGACGGAGGCCCGGGGTTCAGTTATCCGAGAGTCACCAGACCCCTCCGGTCGAGCTGTAAAGCCGTGATCGGTAGCCGGGACCGCGGGAGATGGTGGTCCGATGACACGAGCCAACGAACACGTCGCAGAAGCCGAAATGGCACTTGAGCGGCTGAAGCGGGACGCACACACAGGCGTCGTTCTGACCCTGCGCGAAGCGGAGGCGCTAGTGGCCCTGATCGAGACGTTGAGATGGGAGCGTGGCTACTAGAGAATCCTTAGCTAGATCTGGCAAACAGCCATTTCACGACAGCTGACGGAGATTGCCATGAATAGGGTCGGTTCGTGAAAACGCGGCTCCACCAACCGATTTGCCTGAGCCCCGGCAACGCCGTTGGTGATAACTACAGGCCGTAGTTTTTGTTGGCTTACCATCGGGCGGTGCGGATTGCGAACCTGCTCCCCGACCCGAGCCTGCGGGTTCAGCGGGTCATCGCTGCGGTCGTCATCCTCACCCAGGGCGGCATAGCCGTCACTGGCGCGATCGTCCGCGTCACCGCTTCGGGTCTGGGTTGCCCCACCTGGCCACAGTGTTTCCCGGGCAGTTTCACCCCGGTAGCCGTCGCCGAGGTGCCCCGCGTCCACCAGGCCGTCGAGTTCGGCAACCGGATGATCACCTTCGCGGTGGTCATCGCGGCGGTACTGGCCGTGCTGGCGGTGACCCGGGCACGCCGCCGCACCGAGGTCCTCGTCTATGCGTGGCTGATGCCGCTGTCGACGGTGGTGCAGGCGGTGATCGGTGGCGTCACCGTGCGCACCGGGCTCCTGTGGTGGACGGTGGCCATCCACCTGCTCACATCGATGACGATGGTGTGGCTGTCGGTGCTGCTGTACGTCAAGGTCGGCGAGCCCGACGAAGGGGTGGTCCACGACCGGGTCGCCAGGCCGCTGCGCGCTCTGACGGCGCTGACCGCGGTGAACCTGGCCGCGGTGCTGGTGACCGGCACGCTGGTCACCGCCGCCGGCCCGCATGCGGGCGACCGCAGCCCCAGCCGGACGGTGCCACGACTGAAGGTCGAGATCACCACCCTGGTGCACATGCACTCGTCGCTGCTGGTCTGCTACCTGGCGCTGCTGGTCGGGCTGGGCTTCGGGCTGCTGGCGGTGGGCGCCACCCGCGCCATCCTGTTGCGGCTCGGCGTGCTGGTCGCCCTGGTTTGCGCGCAAGCCGCCGTCGGCACCACGCAATACTTCACCGGGGTGCCCGCCGCGCTGGTCGCGGTCCACGTGGCAGGCGCCGCGGCATGCACGGCGGCCACCGCGGCGCTATGGGCCTCAATGCGAGAACGGACCGAGCCCCAGCCGCTCGAGGGCTGACTCCACGGCCACCGCGAATCCGCGCTGGGCCAGGTCGCGGGCGCCGGCGTGCAACCGTCGCCAGCCCAGCGACGGGTCGACCAACTGAAGTTCCACCAACCGGGCGTCGTTCAGATGTGCCCGCGCGTAAAGCAACTCCCCCGCGGCGATGCCCAGTTCGGCGGCCGCAGCCGCGAGCGCCGCGGCGCCCACGTCCCACAGTTCGAAGTCGGGTTCGGACGGGAATGCATGCGACGGCTCGCCGCCCAGGAAGACCAGCTCGGTCTCGGCAGCCGGCTCGGCAGGCTGCACGAGCACGGCTTCGTGCCGCTCGCGGATGAACGCTGCGGCCTCGGTGCGGTCGCTGAAGCGGCGGGTGCCGGTGCCGGCGGCCGGGCTGACGAACACGTCACCGGTGCGCGGCAGCCGGAACCGTTCACCCGGCGCCACAAACTCGCCCGCCAACGTCGGCACCCCCCGGTCCGCGAGGTCGCCCAGATAGCGCCGGTGCGCGTTCCAGGCGACGACGGCGGGCGCGTTGAGCAGGTTGGCCACGCCGGTGGTCCACGCGAGGAACTCGTCGAGCCGGTTGGCGTAGTCGTGGGTGGCCCGCAATATCACCAGATCCGCGCGGCCGGTTTCCGGATCGTCCCAAGCCAACCAGCGGGCGTGCAGACCCCGATGCCGCAGCGCGGGCAGGAGCCCGGCATCGTCTCCGTCACCGGCGACTTGCTCGGCACAACCCGCCAACACGATGCGGGGATGGAAGACGTCCGGGCGGGCAAGCTTCATGCCCGGGCATGATAACCACATGCACGCAATCGAAGTCAGCGAAACCGGCGGCCCCGAGGTGCTGCGCTACGTCGAAACACCGGAACCCACGCCCGGTCCCGGCGAGTTGTTGATCAGGGCCGAGGCCATAGGCGTCAACTTCATCGACACCTACTTCCGCTCCGGACAATATCCGCGAGAGTTGCCGTTCATCCTCGGCACGGAGACCTGCGGCACCGTCGTCGCCACCGGCGAGGGAGTCAGCGGGTTCAGCGAAGGCGATCGGGTGGGCACCGCGGCGGCGTCCGGCGCCTACGCCGAATTCTCAACTGCCCCAGCGCCTTTGACTTCGAAGGTGCCCGACGGCGTGACGTCCGATGTGGCGGCCTCGGTGATGTTGAAGGGCCTGACCGCGCACTACCTGCTGAAGTCGGTGTATCCGGTGCAAAGCGGCGATGTGGTGCTGGTGCATGCCGGCGCCGGCGGCGTCGGGCTGATCTTGACGCAGTGGGCCCACCACCTTGGTGTGCGGGTCATCACGACGGTCTCGACCCCGGAGAAGGCGCGGCTGTCCAGCGAGGCCGGCGCGTCCGAGGTGCTGTCCTACCCCGACGACGACGCCGAATTCGGCCAGCAGATTCGGGCGTTGACCGGGGGCGCCGGGGTGGCAGCGGTGTACGACGGCGTCGGAGCGACCACCTTCGACGCCAGCCTGGCCAGCCTGGCCGTCCGCGGCACCCTGGCGCTGTTCGGCGCCGCCAGCGGACCCGTCGCGCCCCTCGACCCCCAGCGGCTCAATGCCGCCGGCTCGGTGTATCTGACCCGGCCCTCGCTGGCGCACTTCATTCGCACCGGCGACGAATTCACTTGGCGGGCAACCGAATTGTTCGACGCGATCGCCGGCGGTGCCATCACCGTCGAAATCGGGGGGCGCTATCCGCTCGCCGAAGCGGCCCGCGCCCACCAGGACCTGCAGGGCCGCAAGACCGCGGGTTCGATTGTGCTACTTCCCTAGTGGCGGATGTGACTAACTCGGCGCCGCTTTAGAACACCGTCGGCAACGCGATGGCCGAGTCGACCGCCAAGGCGCAGAACACCACCGCCAGGTAGTTGTTCGATTGCAGGAAAAGCCGCAGCGGCTTCACCGGCTCGCCGGCGCGGACCCCGGCGTACAGCTGATGGGCCATCGCCAGGAACCACACCCCGGCCACCAGGGCGACGGCCGCATACAACCAGCCGGTGGCCAATGCCAGCGCCAGCGTCGCCAGCACGGTCAACCAGGTGTAGATCAGGATCTGCTTGGTGACCTGGCGCTCGGTCGCCACCGCGGGCAACATCGGGACGCCCGCCGCTTTGTAGTCGTCCTTGTAGCGCATCGCCAGTGCCCAGGTGTGCGGCGGCGTCCAGAAGAAGATGATCGCGAACATCACCAACGCCGGCCAGCCGATGGTGTCGGTGACCGCCGACCACGCGATCATCACCGGCATGCAGCCGGCGGCGCCCCCCCACACGACGTTTTGCGACGTGCGGCGTTTGAGCCAGAGCGTGTAGACGAACACATAGAACGCCACGGTGGCGATGGCCAGGAGTCCCGACAGCAGGTTCGTCGTCCACCAGAGCCAGAAGAACGAGCCCACGCTGAGCACCAGCCCGAGCACCAGGGCGTTTCGCGTCGGCACGGCGTCTCGTGCCAGCGGCCGGCGCGCGGTCCGCTTCATCACCTTGTCGATGTCAGCGTCGGCCACACAGTTCAGGGCGTTGGCGCCGCCGGCGGCCAGCATCCCACCGATCAGCGTGTTGAGGATCAGCAACGGGTTCACGGAGCCGCGGTGGGCGAGCAGCATTGCGGGTATCGCGGTGACCAGCAGCAGTTCGATGACCCGCGGCTTGGTCAGCGCCAGGTAAGCCAAGACGGTGCCATGCACTCGGCCCGGTACTTCCCTCGGCGCGACGCGCCCGCGAACGCTCACGCAATAACTCCTCGGGGTCGCAGCAGCGCGCAGCATCTACTACAGAGGATGGTAGACGGCTAGGGGCCGCCAGCGACAGCTCGGGGTCGATTGACCGCGGGTTCAGGCCCGAAGCATGGCCCGCGCCGTCTCCACCACCCGGTCCGGAGTGAAGCCGAACTTGGTGAGCAGCTCTTTCAGCGGCGCGGACGCCCCGAACGTTTCCATCCCGATCACCGCGCCGTCGAGCCCGATGTAGCGGTGCCAGCCGTGCGTCGACGCCTGCTCGACCGCGACGCGGGCCCGCACCGACGGCGGCAGCACTTCGTCGCGGTAGGCCTGCGGCTGCTTCTCGAACAGCTCGAGGCACGGCATGCTCACCACCCGTGCCCGCACTCCCTCGGCGGTCAGCTGCTCGTAGGCTTGCACCACCAGCGACACCTCGCTGCCCGTCGCCATCAGGATCAGCTCCGGATCGTCGGCCGACGCCAGCACGTAGGCGCCCTTGGCGAGACCGGATGCGGGCGCATACACCGAGCGGTCGAGCGTCGCCAGATTCTGCCGGGACAGCACCAGCACGACGGGCTCGTGCTTGAGCTGGGCGATGAACCGCCACGCCTCGGCAACCTCGTTCGCGTCCGATGGGCGGATGACCAGCAGGCCGGGGATCGCGCGAAGTGACGCCAGCTGCTCAACCGGCTGGTGCGTGGGGCCGTCCTCCCCCACGCCGATTGAGTCGTGCGTGAAGATGTTGATCGTCGGGATCTCCATGATCGCCGACAGCCGGATCGCGCCGCGGGCGAAGTCGGAGAAGATCAGGAAACCCGACCAGAACGGGCGAATTTTGGACAGGGCAAGCCCGTTCGTAATTGCGCCGGAAGCGAATTCGCGCACGCCGAAGTGCAGATTGCGCCCGCCCGGATTGTCCGCCTCCAGATCACCGGCACCGTCGAAGGTGAGCCGAGTCTTGGTCGACGGCGCCAGGTCCGCGGCGCCGCCGATCAGCCACGGGTAGTTCTTCGCCAGAGCGTTGAGCACCTGCCCGGACGACGCGCGCGATGCGATGCCCTTCGGGTCGGCGGGGAAGGTCGGAATGTCGGCGTCCCAGCGGTCGGGCAGTTCGCGACGTTGCATCCGGTCCAGCTGGTCGGCCAGGTCGGGAAATTCGGCCCGGTATGCCTCGAAGGCCGCATTCCACGCGCTGCTCAGCCTGGCGCCACGCGCGCCGATTCCGTCAGCGAAATTCCGATGGACACCATCCGGGACGTAGAACTGTTCGTCGGGCGGGAAGCCGTAGAAGGCCTTGGTCGCGCGGACCTCGTCCTCCCCGAGCGGCTCGCCGTGCGCGGCGGCGGTGCCCTCCTTCGTCGGTGCGCCGTAGGCGATGTGGCTGTCGACGATGATCAGCGTCGGGCGGTGCTGCTCGCGCGCGAACGTTTCGAACGCGCGGCCGAGCATCTGCAGGTCGTTGGCGTCACCCACCCGGGTGACGTTCCAGCCATAGCCGACGAACCGGGTGGCGACGTCCTCGGTGAAGGCGATGTCGGTCGCGCCCTCGATGGTGATCTTGTTGTTGTCGTAGATCCAGCACAGGTTGGACAGTTGCAGATGCGCCGCGAGCGAAGCCGCTTCGGAGGCAACGCCTTCCATCATGCAACCGTCGCCGGCGAGTGCGTACACGTTGAATCCGAAGAGCTCGTGTCCGGGGCGGTTGTAGGTGGCGGCGAGCCAGTTGGACGCGATCGCCATGCCAACGCTGGTCGCTACGCCCGTGCCCAACGGGCCGGTGGTGCACTCGATCCCCGACGTCCAGCGGTATTCGGGGTGGCCCGGACACTTGGAGTCGAGCTGGCGGAACTTCTTCAGGTCATCCAACTCCACGGACGGTCTGCCCACCGTCTCGTAGTCCGCGTCGACGGCCTGGACGTTGGTTAGGTGCAGGATCGAGTAGAGCAGCGTCGAGGCGTGCCCCGCCGACAAAACGAACCGGTCCCGATTGGGCCAGATGGGATCCGCCGGGTCGAACCGGAGAACCTTCTGCCACAAGGTGTACACGACGGGCGCCATCGCCATCGGGGTTCCCGGATGGCCGGAGTTGGCCGCCTGAACGGCGTCGATGCACAAGGTGCGAATTGTGTTGACGCTCAGGGCGTCGATATCTGGTCCTGCGACAACGGCCGTCATTTGGTATCCCTGTCATCTCGTTGCGAACACACCCACGCGCAATCCTGGCAGGCATATTGCGGCCCGCAAAGTGAAACGAGAAGTGAAAAGACGGACAACTCTGGGTAATGCGCTCCAACGGCTGCCCGATGTTCGGCCGGCCGCCGCAAAGGCCCTGCACGCGCCGCCCACCTCCGGTCGGCGTGGCAGTAATCTGTCCCCGTTCGACCATTTCGGTGCGCCGCATTAGGTTGGAACAGTCAGGCGCGTCTACTGACGTGAGGAGCGAGTTTGTGACCAGCGTTGCCGAGATTTCCGCTCTCACCCGCCCCAACCACCCAGACGACTGGACCGAGATCGATTCTGCTGCGGTCGACACGATCCGGGTGCTGGCCGCCGACGCGGTGCAAAAGGTCGGCAACGGGCACCCAGGGACGGCGATGAGCCTGGCCCCGCTGGCCTACACCCTTTTCCAGCGCACGATGCGCCACGACCCCGGTGACACCCATTGGCTGGGTCGCGACCGGTTCGTCCTGTCGGCCGGGCACAGCAGCCTGACGCTGTATATCCAGCTCTACCTCGGCGGCTTCGGCCTGGAGCTGTCCGACATCGAATCGCTGCGCACCTGGGGCTCCAAGACCCCCGGACACCCGGAGTTCAGGCACACCAAGGGCGTTGAGATCACGACCGGTCCGCTCGGCCAGGGCCTGGCATCGGCGGTCGGCATGGCGATGGCGTCGCGCTACGAGCGGGGTCTGTTCGATCCGGACGCCGAACCGGGAACCAGCCCGTTCGACCACCACATATATGTGATCGCCTCCGACGGGGACATCGAGGAGGGCGTGAGCTCGGAAGCGTCGTCGCTGGCGGCCGTGCAGCAGCTGGGCAACCTCATCGTGTTCTACGACCACAACCAGATCTCGATCGAGGACGACACCAACATCGCGCTGTGCGAGGACACCGCCGCGCGTTATCGCGCCTACGGCTGGCACGTGCAAGAGGTGGAGGGCGGCGAGGACGTCGTCGCGATCGAGGAGGCCATCGCCAACGCCAAGGCCGCCACCGACCGGCCGTCTTTCATTTCACTGCGCACCATCATCGGCTACCCGGCGCCCAAGCTCATGAACACGGGCAAGGCGCACGGCGCGGCCCTCGGCGACGAGGAGGTCGCCGCGGTCAAGGAGATTCTCGGTTTCGATCCCGACAAGACGTTCGAGGTCCGCGAGGACCTCATCGCCCACACGCGCAAGCTTGTGGAGCGGGGCAAGGAAGCGCACGAGAAATGGCAACCGGCGTTCGAGGCCTGGGCGCAACGCGAACCCGAACGCAAGGCGCTTCTGGACCGCTTGATCGCCCAGAAGTTGCCCGACGGCTGGGACGCCGACATTCCGCACTGGGAACCCGGGTCAAAGGCGTTGGCCACCCGGGCCGCCTCGGGTGAGGTGCTGTCGGCGGTCGGGCCGAAACTCCCCGAGTTGTGGGGCGGTTCGGCCGACCTGGCGGGCAGCAACAACACCACCATGAAGGGTGCGGATTCCTTTGGTCCGCCCTCGATTTCGACCAAGGACTACGCGGCGCACTGGTACGGCCGCACGTTGCACTTCGGCGTTCGCGAGCACGCGATGGGCGCCGTTCTGTCCGGCATCGTGCTGCACGGCCCGACCCGGGCTTACGGGGGCACGTTCCTGCAGTTCTCCGACTACATGCGCCCAGCCGTGCGGCTGGCCTCGCTGATGAACATCGACACCATCTACGTGTGGACGCACGACTCGATCGGGCTCGGTGAGGACGGCCCGACGCATCAGCCGATCGAGCACCTGTCCGCGCTGCGCGCCATCCCCCACCTTTCCGTGGTGCGCCCGGGCGACGCCAACGAGACGGCCTATGCCTGGCGCACGATCCTGGCCCGCGGCAACGGCAGCGGTCCGGTTGGCCTCATCCTGACCCGCCAGGGCCTGCCGGTGCTGGAGGGCACCAACTTCGAGGGCGTCGAGCGGGGCGGCTACATACTCGGCTCAGGAGATGGAGACGGCGGTGACGAGCCCGACGTCGTGTTGATCGCCACCGGCTCCGAGCTCCAGCTGGCCGTCGAGGCGCAGAAGTTGTTGGCGGACAGGGACATTGTGGCCCGGGTGGTGTCGATGCCGTGCGTGGAGTGGTTCGAGTCCCAGTCCGAGGAGTATCGCGATAGGGTGCTGCCCCCGTCGGTGTCGGCCAGGGTGGCGCAATGCTGGCACAAGCTGGTCGGCGACACCGGGAGGATCGTGTCGATCGAGCACTACGGCGAATCCGCCGACTACAAGACGTTGTTCCGCGAGTTCGGCTTTACCGCCGAAGCCGTCGCCGCCGCCGCGGAACAGGTAGTTGATAACTGAGAAAGGGTGATTCACATGGCCAGTCAGAACCCCAACCTTGCCGCATTGAGCGCCGAGGGGGTATCCGTTTGGCTGGACGACTTGTCGCGGGAGCGGCTACGGTCGGGCAGCCTACAGGAGCTGATCGACACGAAAAGCGTTGTCGGCGTGACCACCAACCCGTCGATCTTCCAGAAGGCGTTCGCCGAAGGTAGCGCCTACGACGCCCAGATCGCCGAGCTGGCCGAGCGCGGCGCCGACGTGGATGCCACCATCCGCACCGTGACCACCGACGACGTGCGCAACGGGTGTGACGTGCTGAAGCGTGAGTGGGAGGCCTCCGACGGGGTCGACGGCCGAGTGTCCATCGAGGTCGACCCCCGGTTGGCCAACGACACCGGCAAGACCATCGCGCAGGCCATCGAGCTGTGGAAGATCGTCGACCGCCCCAACTTGTTCATCAAGATCCCGGCCACCAAGGCCGGACTTCCGGCCATCACCGCCGTTCTGGCGGAAGGGATTTCGGTCAACGTCACGCTTATCTTCTCCGTCGAGCGGCACCGCGAGGTGATGGACGCCTACCTGGCGGGCATGGAGAAGGCCCGCGAAGCGGGACACGACCTGTCCAAGATCCATTCGGTGGCATCGTTTTTCGTCTCGCGGGTGGACACCGAGGTCGACAAGCGGCTGGAAAAGATCGGCTCCGAGGAAGCGCTTGCGCTGCGCGGCAAGGCCGGTGTAGCCAATGCCCGGTTGGCTTACGCCGCCTACGAGGAAGTCTTCGAGGGCGGCGACCGCTATGGGGCGCTCAAGTCCGACGGGGCCCGAGTGCAGCGCCCGCTGTGGGCTTCGACGGGAGTCAAGAACCCCGACTACGCCGACACTCTCTATGTCACCGAGCTGGTCGCGCGGAACACGGTGAACACCATGCCGGAGAAGACGATCGACGCGGTCGCCGATCACGGTGAAATCAAGGGTGACACGGTACGCGGCACCGCCTCGGGCGCCCAGGAGGTGTTCGACGAGCTGGCGGCGGTCGGGATCGACTTGACCGACGTCTTCGTCGTGCTCGAGAAAGAGGGCGTGGAGAAGTTCGTGGAGTCCTGGACCGAGCTGCTGGCGGAAACACAGAAGCAACTGACTTCCGCCGACAAATGAGCCCGGAGGCCGGATCCCCGCAGTGGCGTAACCCCCTGCGGGACAAGCAAGACAAGCGGCTGCCCAGGATCGCCGGCCCATGTGCCATGGTGCTTTTCGGTGTCACCGGCGACCTCGCCCACAAGAAGGTCGTGCCGGCGATCTACGACCTGGCCAACCGCGGCTTGCTGCCGCCCACCTTCTCCTTGGTGGGTTTCGCCCGCCGGGACTGGGACCACGACGCTTTCGCCAAGGTGATCCTTGATGACGTCAAGCAACACTGCCGCACCCCGTTTCGCCAAGCGGTATGGGAGCGGATGGCCGACGGATTGCGTTTCGTGCGAGGCGCTTTCGACGACGATGACGCGTTCGCCCGGCTGGCCGAGACCCTGGAAAAGCTCGACGCCGAGCGCGGCACCGGCAGCAACCACGCTTTCTACCTGGCGATCCCGCCCAAGTCGTTCCCCGTGGTGTGCGAACAGCTGCACAATTCCGGGCTGGCCCGCCCCCAACAGGACAGGTGGAGCCGGGTCGTCATCGAGAAACCATTCGGCCACGACCTGAAAAGTGCCTGCGACCTCAACCACGTGGTCAACTCCGTCTTCCCGGAGGAGTCGGTATTCCGGATCGACCACTACCTGGGCAAGGAGACGGTGCAGAACATCTTGGCACTGCGGTTCGCCAATCAGCTGTGGGATCCGATCTGGAACGCGCATTACGTCGACCACGTGCAGATCACCATGGCCGAAGACATCGGACTCGGCGGGCGCGCCGGCTACTACGACGGCATCGGCGCCGCCCGCGATGTCATCCAGAACCATCTGATGCAACTGCTGGCGCTGACCGCGATGGAAGAACCAGTCAGCTTCAACCCAAAGGCGTTGCAGTCCGAGAAGATCAAGGTGCTGTCGGCCACCCAACTCGCCGAGCCGCTCGATGAGACCAGCAGCCGCGGCCAATATGCGGCCGGCTGGCAGGGCGGTGAGAAGGTGGTCGGACTGCTCGACGAGGAGGGCTTTGCCAAGGACTCCACAACCGAGACGTTCGCCGCCATCACGCTGGAGGTCGACACCCGCCGCTGGGCCGGCGTGCCGTTCTATCTGCGAAGCGGAAAGCGGTTGGGCCGCAGGGTGACCGAGATCGCCCTGGTCTTCAAACGCGCGCCGCATCTACCGTTCGACGCCACGATGACCGACGAACTCGGCGCCAACGCACTGGTCATCCGGGTGCAACCCGACGAAGGGATCACCTTGCGCTTCGGATCCAAGGTGCCGGGGAGCACCATGGAAGTCCGCGACGTCAACATGGACTTCTCCTACGGCTCGGCGTTCGCCGAGGATTCACCCGAGGCTTATGAACGGCTGATCCTGGATGTGCTGCTGGGCGAGCCATCCCTGTTCCCGGTGAACGCGGAGGTCGAATTGGCCTGGCAGATACTCGATCCCGTCCTCGACTATTGGGCAGAACACGGCAAGCCCGACCCCTATGAATCAGGCACCTGGGGCCCCGACTCGGCCTTCGAGATGTTGCGCCGGACCGGCCGAGAATGGCGGCGGCCGTGAAAGTAAATCTGCTTGACACCAGCACCACCGAGGTCAACAAGAAGCTCGATGAGCTACGCGAACAGGCCGGCGTCGTCACCATGGGACGGGTGGGCACGCTGATCATCAAGTGCGACAGTCAAACCCTGCTCGAGGAATCGATCGAGGCCGCCAATGCCGCCAGCCACGAACACCCCAGCCGGGTCCTCGCGGTGACGGCCGTTGACGCGGAGTCCGCCGACGTCCGGCTGGACGCCCAGGTCCGGGTCGGCGGTGATGCCGGCGCCGGGGAGGTGGTGGCGTTGCGGCTGACCGGGCAGCTGGCCGGTCACGCCGACAGCGTTGTCATACCCTTCCTGCTCCCCGATATCCCGGTCGTGGTGTGGTGGCCCGACATCGGGCCGGCGGTGCCCGCCCAAGACCCGTTGGGCAAGTTGGCGATTCGGCGCATTACCGATGCAACCAATGCTGATGACCCGCTGTCGGCCATCAAGGGCCGACTCCCCGGATACACCGCCGGCGACACCGATCTGGCCTGGGCCCGTATCACCTACTGGCGGGCGCTGCTCGCCTCGGCGGTCGACCAGAAGCCTCACGAGCCGATCCAATCGGCACTGGTTTCCGGGTTGAGAACCGAACCCGCGCTGGACATCATGGCGGGCTGGCTGGCCAACTGCATCGACGGGCCGGTGCGCCGGGTGGTCGGCGAGCTCAAGGTCGAGCTGGAACGCGAAAGCGAAACCATCACCTTGAGCCGGCCGCAGGAGGGCGCGACGGCCACTCTGAGCCGGACGGGCCGGCCGGATGCCCTGGTTCCGTTGGCGCGCAGGGAAACCCGTGAGTGCCTGGCCGAAGATATGCGACGGTTGGATCCCGACGAGACCTACCATGCCGCGCTGCAAGGCATCGAGAAGGTGCAGTACCTATGAGCAAAATCGTGGAGATTTTCCCGGACAGCGAGACCCTGGTGGAAGCCGGCAGCGGTCGACTGGTCGATGCCATCCATGCCGCGGTGGCGGCCAGGGGACGAGCGCTGATCGTGCTGACCGGTAGTGGCAACGGTATCGCGCTGCTGCGCTACCTCAAACCACCACGGCAGATCGACTGGTCCAAGGTGCATCTGTTCTGGGGCGACGAGCGCTACGTTCCCGAGGACAATGACGAGCGAAACGACAAGCAGGCGCGGGCGGCCTTGCTCGATTACATCGACATCCCGTCAAGCCAGGTGCACCCCATGCCGGCCAGCGACGGCGAATTCGGCACCGATGTCGCCGCCGCGGCCCTGGCCTACGAGCAGCTGCTTGCTGCCAACGCCGAATCCGGCAATCCTGCACCGAATTTCGATGTCCATCTGCTCGGAGTGGGGCCCGAGGGCCACATCAACTCCGTCTTTCCGAATACCCCGGCTGTGCGCGAAACAACCCGCATGGTGGTCGCGGTTGAAGACTCCCCGAAACCGCCGCCACAACGCATTACCTTCACGATGCCAGCCGTCCAACGCTCCCGCGAGGTCTTGCTGCTGGTGTCCGGGGCCGCGAAAGCCGATGCGGTGGCCGCAGCCATCAATGGCACCGACCCGGTGGCTGTGCCGGCCGCCGGAGCCATTGGGCGGGAGAATACGGTCTGGCTGCTCGACGAGGAGGCCGCGGCCAAGCTTCCCTCCTGACCGCGAGGAGTAATAATGAGCGCCATGGCAGACAGAACCGTGCGCAGCGGGCCGGAGCGGAGCCGGATCAAGACCCTCACCCAGGCCGCGCTGAACGCCGACCTGACGGTGGAGCAGGTCGAAGGCGTGCTCAACGGCCTGAGCAGCACCATGAAAGAGCTGAACAGTTCGCTGACGGCCCTCAACGCCACGGTCGCACGCCTGGAGGGCGGCCTGGATCATCTGGAGGGTGTGCTGCTCAGCCTGGATGATCTCGCCAAGCGGCTGATCGTACTCGTCGAGCCGGTGGAGGCGATTGTCCAGCGGATCGACTACATGGTCGGGGTGGGCGAAACGGTGATGTCCCCGTTGTCGGTCACCGAGCACGCGGTGCGCGGCGTGTTCGACCGGCTGCGGAACCGGTCCGCGCACTAGATTGTGACCGGCGCCTACCCGGTGCCGTCTCCGCCGTACGCGGAAGGAACCGGGCTGCCGTGGGACGTCTCCGTCGGCGATGCCATCGCCGCGATCGCCGCGGCCCGCGACCGTCATGGTGACATGTTCGCTGTCAAGAGCGGCCGGAACCGCTATCTGTTCACCTTCTCGCGCACTGGTGTCGAATCGTTCTACGCGCTTGTCGAGGAGAAGGCCAGCAAGGCGGTCGCCGATTTCCTGATGCTGCGGCGCAAGCTTCCCGACGAGATCTTCGCCGGGCGCCGCACCTTGCCCGGCACATTGTTTCGGCGCAATGACGTGGTCGACTACCTGGCCAACCTGGACATGGCACTCCAGCACACAAGCGCCGAGCTCGGGCCGACCGGTTCGGCGGACGTCTTCGATCTGACGCGACGGCTTGGCCACCGGATGGGACTCGCCTCGTGGGCGGGGCCGGGCTCAGCCGATGGTGAAGCCTTTGAGCGTCTGGTGCGCGCCCTCGACACACTGGACGGCTCCGACGCGTTCGTTCACCCCGACCGGATGGCGGCAGTGGCAGCGACGGACAAGCGCGCCGAGCGCGCTGCGCTGGACGAGGTTGCAGATGTCATCGCCACCGCGGTGCGCCGGTTCGACGCCGGTGATCACGACGAGGGCCTGTTCGGCAGGCTCGTGGGCGCGTGGGCAGCGGAGGAGCCAAGCGTTCGGCTTCGCGGGATCGCGCTCGACGTCGCGCTGATTCACATCGCATCGATGTCAAACCTGGCCGCCGCGCTCGGCTGGGCGTTTGTCGACCTACTCGAGCACCCGGCCCATCTCGCGCGAGTCCGACTGGGCGACCCGGATGTTACTGACTTCATTCAACGCTGCGCGCTGGAGTCGACGCGATTGGCGCAACGTTCGATCATGACCCGCGCCGTGCTGTCGCCGATCGAGTTCGACACCGGCGAGGCGACCTACCAGGTGCCACCGGGTTGGACCATCGCCACTCTGCTGCCGCTGCTCAACACATCAGTGGCACCGGGACTGAAAGAGTGGGATCCGGATAGATGGAGCGGTCACCGTCTGATCGAACAAAACGATCTACCGTCACCCGTGCTGGTGACGGCCTTCGGACACGGCCGGCACTCGTGTCCGGCCCAACCGTTCTCGCTGGCCGCCATGACGGCGGCAACCAGACGTCTGCTGCGCGAGTACGAGATGACACCGCGTTGGGCGTCGCATCCGCAGCCGGTCCCGGCCCAAATAGGCGGTATAGCAAGGGCGGCGGGGCCGTGCCCGATCGACTACGTTCGCGGCTAGCCGCTGTTACCCGCTATTTCGGAGCGCGCTGGCTAGACCGTTCATCGTCAGCAGGATGCCGCGCTGCACTAGCTCGTCGTCATCGCCCGAGCGATAGCGGCGGAGCAATTCGACCTGCAGGTGGTTCAGCGGCTCCAAATACGGGAAGCGGTTGAACACCGAACGGGCCAGCGCCGGGTTGTCGGCGAGCAGGTCGTCTTGACCGGTGATGAGCTTGTGCATGGCGATGGTGCGCCGGTGCTCGTCGACGATCATGCCGAACACCCTGTGCCGCAACGCTTCGTCGGCCACCAGCTCGGCGTAGCGCGCCGCCAGGCCCATGTCGCTCTTGGCCAGCACCTGTGCCAGGTTCGACAGCACGCTGCGGAAGAACGGCCACCGCTGATACAGCTCGTGCAGTGTCTCCACCCGGTCGGTTTCACTTTCGGGGCCCGCTGCGATCCACTGCTCGAACGCCGATCCGGTGCCATACCAACCAGGCAGCATCACCCGCGACTGGCTCCACGCCAGCACCCACGGGATGGCGCGCAGGTCCGCGATCGACGAGGTGGGCTTGCGGGAGGTCGGCCGGCTGCCGATATTCAGCGACCCGATTTCGCTGACCGGTGTGGAAGCCTTGAAGTATTCCACGAAACCCGGTGTCTCGTGGACTAATTCGGCATACGCGCGGTGCGCGAGGGTGGCCACGTCGTCGAGCACCGCGTACGCCGGTTCCGCGTCGTCGCCCAGGCCCTCCACATCCAGCAGGGTCGACTCCAAGGTGGCCGCCACCAGACTCTCCAGATTGCGTCGGGCCAGTTCCGGTTCGGCGTACTTGGCGGCGATGACCTCGCCCTGCTCGGTCAGGCGCAACGAGCCGTGCACCGCTCCGGGCGGTTGCGCCAGGATGGCTTGGTAGCTGGGCCCGCCGCCGCGGCCGACGGTGCCACCGCGACCGTGGAAGAGCCGCAACCGAATACCGGCTTTGCGGGCGACCTCGACGAGGGTGAGTTCGGCGCGGTAGACGGCCCAGTTGGCGGCCAGATACCCGCCGTCCTTGTTGGAGTCGGAGTAGCCCAGCATCACCTCCTGCGAGTCTCCGCGCGCGGAGACAACCGCCCGATAAATGGGCAGGTCCAGCATCGCTTGCAAGATCGACGCCCCGTTGCGCAGGTCTTCGATCGTCTCGAACAGCGGCGAGATGCCAACGGGGCAATACGGTTCCGGACCCGAGGTATCCAACAGGCCGGCCTCTTTCAACAGGATTGCGGCCTCCAAGACGTCGGACACCGACTGACACATCGAGATGATGTAGTTGGGCACCGCCGCCGGGCCGTAGAGCTCGACGGCGTGGGCGGCGGCCGCGACGACGCCGAGCTCGCCGCGGGCGAGGTCGGACAATTGAGCGCGGTCGCCGACCAGCGGGCGACGGGTGCGCAGTTCGCCGGCCAGCAGCTCGACCCGTTCGTCTTCCGGCAGTGAGCCGTAGTCCGGATGCACCCCGGCCCAGGCCAGCAGCTCGCTGACCACCTCCTCGTGCACGTCGGAGTTCTGCCGCATGTCCAGGCCGGACAGGTGAAACCCGAAGACGTGCACGCTTTCTCGCAACCGGGCCAGCCGGTCGTCGGCCAATAGCGCGGCGCCGTGCGTGCGCAGCGAGGCGTCGATGACGTCCAGATCGGAGCGCAGTTCGGCCGGCGCGGAATACGGCGGCAGACCCAGGTCGAGCTCGTGCTGCGGCCGCTGGTCCAGGATCTCGGCGGCGGTCGCGGTGAGCCGGGCGCGGATCACCCGCACGGCGCGCCGGTACGGCTCGTCGGCCCGGGCTGTTTCGGGGCAGCCCTCGGCCAGCGCGGTCAATTCGGGGGTGACGGTGATCAGTCGGGCCGACATCGACAGTTCCTGCTCGAGGTCGGTGAGTTCGGCCAGGTAGCGCGTCAGCGCGGTGAACGCTGCGCTGCCAGTGGCCCGCCGCACGACGTCCGCGGTTACGTTCGGGTTTCCGTCGCGGTCACCGCCGATCCAGGAGCCCGGTTGCAGTATGGGCGCCGCAAGCAGGTCGGCGTCGGGCCAGCGAGTCCGTAACGCGTCGCGAACCTCGGCATTGACCTGAGGGATCACCTTGAACAGCGCGGCCGGGTAATACCGCAGCCCGACGTCGATCTCGTCGGTGATCTGCAGCCGGGAGAGCCGGATCAGCGCGGTCTGCCACAGCGTCAGTACCTGACGGCGCAACTCGAGTTCGATGCCCCGGCCGTCGTCGGTCTCGGTGTGTCCCGCGGCGTGCAGCCGCATCAACTCGGTGATTCGGTGCTGGGTGACGAACACGGTGCGCCGACGCGTTTCGGTGGGGTGAGCGGTGATCACCGGGGACACCAGAGCACCCTTCAGGGCGCCGGCCACCGTGGACGAATCCAGCTCCGCCAGATCAAGTTTCGCGTAGGTCGCCGCCAGGCTGCTGTCCTGCGGGGGCTCGCCGGCGTCGGCGTGAATTGCGCGTCGCCGCTCCCGGTGGATGTCTTCGGCCACGTTGGCCAGCAATGCGAAGTGGCTGAACGCCCGGATGATCGGAATTGCCAGGTGGATGTCGAGACCAGAGAACATCCGCGACATCTCGGCCCGGTCGATCTCGGAGCGCCGGACCCGAAAGGATTCCACCCGCGCGCGTTCCACGAGGTCGAACACGTCATGGCCGTTCTGCTCGCGCACCGTGTCGCCCAGGATGGTGCCCAGCAGCCTGATGTCGGCGCGCATCGGCTCGGTCGCCTCGCGACCGACGCGGGTCCGCTGGACGGCGCCAATCGGCGCCAGCGCGATGTCGGAAACCTCAACCATGCGTCCCAGTATCGAGGCGGATCGCGTGATCCGCCCGGTGAGAGGTCAGTGCGTCAGCGGTATTTGATCGACAAAGCCACGCCGATGATGCACACCAGCCATATGCCGGTGATGAACAACGTCAACCGGTCCAGGTTCTTCTCCACCACGGTCGACCCGGACAGGCTCGACTGCACACCGCCGCCGAACAGCGTCGACAGGCCGCCGCCCTTGGCGCGGTGCAGCAGCACCAGCAACACCACCAGGATGCTGGTGACGACCAGGGTGATCTGCAGGGCCAATTGCATGACCCGCAGCCTACCTGTTACCGCTCGACCGCCCTAACCGGTGCCCGGCGCGCTGCGTTTCGGCAACGCGAAGACCAGGGCAAAGGCCGCGATGCTGAGCCCAGCGCTAGCGCCCATGGCGAGGGTGGCGCTGTGACCGAACGCCAGAGCAACTGCGTCGGGACTGGCTGGGAAGTGGAGGGTGCCGAAGAGGATCGTGCCGATGATCGCGATCCCGATCGCGCTGCCAACGCGTTGCGTGGTCCCGATCACGCCGCTGGCCGCGCCCGCGTCTCCCGGGTCGACGGTGGCGACGATGAAATCGATATTGGGTGCGATGAAAAAGCCGCTGCCAAGACCCGCAATGAACAGCGGAGCGACCAGCTGCCAGCCGCTGTAGCCGGTGGGGAGCGTCAATGCCAGCACAAGCCAGACCGCCGTGATACCGAAGGCGACCATGCCCAGACCAACTACGAGCAAGCTGCGTCCGAAGCGGGCGGCCAACTCGTCACTTTGGGAGGCACCGCCGATCAGCCCGATCGCGAAGGGGGTAACGACCAGCCCGGACTGCAGCGCTGTGTGGCCCAGACCCGCCTGCCAAAGCAACGCAATGGTGAAGAAGATACTGGTGAAGGCCGCGAAGTACACCAGGGCGAGCAGCACGCCGCCGGTGAATGAGGGATGAGCGAACAACCGCGGCGGGACCAGCGGATTACCACCGATCTTCTCGACATGGCGTTCCCACACGGCAAACAGTGCGAGCAGGACGACGGCGCCGGCAAGCGACGCATACGTCCACGGCGGCCAGCCCTCTTGCTGCCCCTGGATCATCGGCGTCAGCAAGGCGACCAGTCCTGCTGACAGCAGGACCAGGCCGGGCCAGTCGGCTCCGGTATCCGCATTTTCGGCCCCGGCCGGAAGGAGCCTGACCGCAGCGATTACCGCGAGCACGCCCAGCGGAACGTTGACGTCGAAAACCATCCGCCAACCGGCGTCTGCGCCGGAGGCCTGAATGATCAGGCCGCCGACGAGCGGGCCGAGCGCAACGGAAAAGCCAATGGTCGCGCCCATCATCGCGAAGGCTCGGGCGCGCTTCCGGTCGGAGAACATCAGTTGGATCAACGCGGTAATCGGCGTGAAGAACATCCCACCGGCCAGCCCTTGAACCGCACGCGCAGCAATGAGCTGCGTGTCGTCGCGCGCAAGTCCGCAGGCCAGGCTCGCAACGGTGAACAGCGCCAAGCCGCTGATGAACACCCACCTGTGTCCGAGTCGGTCTCCGACCCTGCCAGCCGGTATCAGAGCCAGTCCGAAGGCCAGCGCATAGCCCGAAACGATCCATGAAAGCGTGGCGTTCGAAGCCGCCAGACTGGTGCGGATAGTGGGAATAGCGACGTTGACGATCGTGGTGTCCAGCAGCGCCATGAATGCGCCGACCAGCAACACCGTCAACGCCAGCCAGCTGCGACGTTCGGTGTCAACGGTTTTCGATATCGAAGTACTCATGTCTCATTGACCACGATTGTCGGTAACGCCTCGGAAAGCTCTTTGTGCCAAGCGATTTCGGCGCGCAATCGGTCTGCTCGGTGCTTCATCACCAACCTCTCGGCGGCGGTCAGGTAACGGTCGATGGTGGCGGCATGGGTTTCCCACTCCGTGAGCATGGCGTTCAGCGATCCGATGCGAGCGGTGATCATCGTTGGCAAATCACCGAGATGGTCTGGATGCAGCCGGGTGATGGCCAAGTCGAACGGGTCCGGCTTGATGACAATCTCACGCAAGGCCCTCAGACGCAGCGCGCCGACCGCCTCGCGTCCGGCGTCGGTGATCGCCCACACCTGCCGTTGCGGGTAGGCGCCGGCGCGCTCGACGCGGATCTCCTCGATGAGATCCTCGGCGGCCAGCCGCTTGATCGCGCCGTACAACCCGCCGACCGTGATGTCGGTCCACAAGCCCACGTGCTCCTCTTCGGCGAGCAGCCGCAACTGATGGCCGTGCATCGGGCCGCGCTCCTCCAGCGCCGCAAGGATGAAGATTCGGATCGAAGACACACGACTACTCTTGCACGAGTACTCGCTTGTCGTCCAGCCCCTTGGGCTGCGACCGGATGGCCGTCGTCTTAGGGCAGCGGCCCACCTGCGGCGATCGCCGCCAGCGTCGCGAACTGCTCACCGTCCAGCGACGCGCCCCCGACCAGGGCCCCGTCGACGTCGTTTTGCGCGACGATTTCACCGATGTTCTTGGCGTTCACCGAGCCGCCGTAGAGCAC